>TARA_B110000483_G_scaffold147265_1_pt1 | contig 134941 bp, 122 predicted proteins | sample TARA_B110000483 | Tara Oceans TARA_B110000483 (sample SAMEA4398176) | marine metagenome | biome: Polar Biome; feature: [SRF] surface water layer (ENVO:00010504); material: water (ENVO:00002006), including particulate matter (ENVO:01000060) such as... | depth 5 m
GAATTGGCAAAACTGGGCGTATTCACTATGGAAGATTTAGCTGAGCAGGCTACTGACGAGTTGATGGAACTTGAAGGAATGGAAGAGCAACGGGCGGCGGCATTAATAATGACTGCGCGTGCTCCATGGTTTGAAGAGACCGAATCATAAGATTCGGCTCACAGGTTGAGAAGATAAATGGCAGAAGTAATAGTAAGTGAACTAGCAAAAGTTGTAGGCGCCTCTGAAGAGCGATTGCTCGCGCAGATGAAAGAAGCTGGTTTAAAACACAAGAAGGCATCGGAAAAAGTATCTGATGACGAGAAGCAGACCCTGCTTGCCTACTTAAAAAGCCTTCATGGCGGAGGTAGCGAAGCTGGTCAGCCACGCAAGATTACGCTCAAGCGTAAGAAAGTAGAGACTATAAAAACTTCTGGAGTAGGTGGCCGCAAGACGGTCAATGTTGAGGTTCGTAAAAAACGCACCTATGTGCAACGTTCTCAAGAAGAAATTGATACTCAAGCCAAGGCTGAAGAAGAGGTCAAGCAATCTCAAATGCGCCCGGGTGGCGTTACTTCAACGGCTATTGATGATGCTGAATCTAAGCGCTTGGCGGCCCATGAATCACGTCGTAAAGCCGTAGAAGACGAAAAAGTTCGTATCGAAGATGATGCCCGTTTTCGTCGCGAAGAAGAACAAAAACGCCGTGAAACAGCCGAAGCACGCAAGAAAGATAAAGACGCGCTTGGGGTACCAAAAGTTGCGGCCCAGATTGAGCAAGTTATCTCTGCTCCAGAAAAAGGTGGTAAAGATATTCGTCATGGAGCGACTGATGAAGATCTTGAAGATGGCAAACCCAAGAAGAAACGTGCTGGCGGAAAGGCCAAGCCTCACAACCCAGTTGCCGATTCGGAAGACAAAGATTGGCGCAAGCATTCTCACCGTCCTCAGGATTTTGAGCTACATGAAGATGACAACGATGAAGAGCAAGAGCGTAAAAAGCTTCTAATTGATGCTCAAAAAACCGTTAAGCCGGTTAAGAATACTCATACATTCAAAAAGCCGACAGCTAAAATTGTTCATGAAGTTGAGCTCTCGGGAAGTATTACCGTTGGTGATTTGGCGCAGAAAATGGCGGTTAAATCCGGCGCAGTCATCAAGTCTCTTATGAAGATGGGCGAAATGGCAACAATCAACCAAGCTCTTGATCAAGATACCGCCACTTTGGTGGTGGAAGAGTTTGGGCATACAGTAGTAGTGGTATCCGAAAATGCAGTTGAAGAAGAGCTGCGTAAAGAAATGGGTGCCCTTGGCGGAGTTGCTGAGCCACGTGCTCCCGTAGTTACCGTTATGGGTCACGTCGACCACGGTAAAACCTCCTTGCTGGATTACATACGTGAAGCCAAGGTGGCCTCAGGTGAAGCGGGTGGTATTACTCAACATATCGGTGCCTACAGCGTAAGCACTGACCACGGAAGTATTACCTTTCTAGATACCCCAGGCCACGCCGCATTTACTGCTATGCGTGCACGTGGAGCTCAATCTACCGATGTAGTTATTTTGGTAGTGGCTGCCGACGACGGCGTAATGCCGCAAACCAAAGAAGCTGTTGAACATTCCCGCGCAGCGGGCGTTCCTATAGTGGTTGCAGTCAATAAAATGGATAAAGAGGGTGCGGATCCAGAGCGCGTTAAAAACGAGTTATCTGCGGTAGAAGTGATTCCTGAAGATTGGGGCGGTGAAGTTCCTTTTATTCCGGTTTCTGCGCACACCGGCGAAGGCATTGAAGCTTTGCTTGAAGCCGTCTCTTTGATTGCTGAATTAGCAGAGTTAACTGCGCCGATCACTGGTCCTGCTCAGGGCGTTATCGTTGAATCACGTGTTGAAAAAGGTCGTGGCGTAGTTTGCACCGCTCTAGTTCAACAAGGCAGCCTCCAGCGTGGCGATATTCTTTTGGCCGGCAATACCTACGGCCGGGTTCGCGCAATGACTGGCGACGATGGCACTACTGTAGATCAAGCAGGTCCATCGGTTCCCGTTGAAGTATTGGGCTTGGATGAAGCACCTCAGGCTGGTGATGACTTTATGGTGGTTAAAGACGATCGCACTGCGCGTGAAATCTCTGACGCACGCCATGCCAAGCATACCGAACAGAAACAAGCTCGCAAGCGAACGCAAAACCTTGAGAGTATGTTCTCAAGTATGACGGACGAAATTGAACAGAAGATCCTTACGATCGTTCTTAAGGCTGATGTACGTGGGTCCGCTGAAGCCATTATTGGCGCTTTGGAAGATTTGGGTAACGAAGAAGTTGGCGTAAATGTCATTTCTTCTGGCGTTGGCGGCATTAGTGAATCCGATATCAACTTAGCCTTAACTACAGGCGCTATTGTTCTCGGATTTAATGTTCGTGCTGATTCCGGCGCGCGTAGCCTGGCCGAAAAAGAGAACATCGAAATTCGCTACTACAGCATCATCTATCAATTGATCGATGAAGTTAAACAAGCTCTATCCGGCATGCTGGATCCAGAGCAAAGAGAAGAAATTGTAGGCATCGCCGAAGTTCGTGACGTATTCCGTTCGCCGAAATTCGGTCAAATCGCGGGTTGTATGGTTACTGAAGGTTCTGTATTCCGTAACAAACCTATCCGCGTTTTGCGTGACAATGTGGTGATCTACGAAGGGCAGTTGGAATCTCTACGTCGATTTAAAGAAGATGCCGGTGAAGTTCGCAATGGCATGGAATGTGGTATCGGCGTTAAGGACTACAACGACGTTCAATCTGGCGACCAAATCGAAGTCTTCGAGATCAAGCAGGTTGAAAGATCGCTTTAACAGCAGGTTCTGGTAGCAGATATGCCACAGGACTTTAGTCGAGCAGATCGCGTTGGAGATACTCTCCAACGCGAGTTAGCAACTCTGATTCAGCAAGAAGTTCGCGATCCCCGTGTGGGCATGGTCAATATTAATGCGGTGCGAGTAAGCAAAGATTTGGGCCGCGCCCGTGTATTTGTCACTTACGTTGAACAATCCGACAAAGAAGCCATTAAGCAAAGCATCGCAGTTCTCAACAAAGCTTCAGGCTTTTTGCGTAGCCAATTACATAGCCGTATGACAATGCGCGTGATTCCAAAGCTGCATTTTGAGTACGACGAATCCATCATGCGCGCTGCGCACCTGACCGATTTGATTGATTCTGCTCTTAAAGCTGACAGCGCTATGAAAGCTTCTAATGAGTCAGATATTCAAGAAGGCTCTCAGGACAGTTCTGAAGGCTAGCCTTGGCGCGTCGAAAATCAGGCCGCAATATCAACGGCGTTCTAATCTTAGATAAATCCCCTGGCATAAGCTCAAATGCGGCATTACAGCGCATCAGGCGCCTTTACAAGGTTAACAAAGCGGGCCATACCGGCAGTCTCGACCCTCTTGCTACTGGCGTGCTGCCAATCTGCTTTGGCGAAGCGACTAAGTTTTCCCAGTATCTTCTAAATGCCGACAAGGCATACAGAGTTAAAGTGCAATTTGGGCTGTTAACTGATACTTACGATATCGACGGGCAAGTTATTGAAACTCGCGATGCGTCTGCCATTGCTCAATCTCAGGTAGAAGAGGCTATGTTACCTTTAACAGGCGATATCGAGCAGGTGCCGCCTATGTACTCTGCCTTAAAACAAGACGGCCAACCCCTATACAAACTCGCACGTCAGGGCATTGAAATTGAACGCAAGCCGCGTCCTGTGACCATTAAAGACTTCCGCCTTTTGGAATTCCACGATGGTGAGCAAGCCAGCGCGATATTCGAAGTGGAGTGCACCAAAGGCACATACATTCGCTCTCTAGTTTTCGATTTAGGCAACAGCCTAGGTTGCGGTGCATCCGTTGCTGAACTTCGGCGGATTAGTTCCGGCGATTTTAATGAATCACATATCGTCCGTGAGCCTGATTTAGTGACTGAACTGGGCGAGGGAGATGCATCGGTTTTAGATCGTCACTTACTGCCGATGGAATGTCTTATGGGGGGTTTTAATCGCGTTGATTTAGAACCAGCTACTGCAGAATTTTTCATGCTAGGTCAAGCAGTTATGTTGTCTCAGGCCTACCGTTTCGGTGCAGAAGCGGATATAGTGCGCGTCTTTCGCGAAGAGGGTGATTTCGATAATACTTTTCTCGGCGCGGGGGAGATAACAGGTGCTGCTCTTAGTCAACCAATGCTTCAACCCAAAAGGTTGCGTTCGGACATCTAAAAATAAATATATAAGCTTTTAAATTAATAACTTATATTAATAAATCATGAAATCCACCTGTAAATATGCACGGGTGTGCTCGATTTTTTAACGCATATTTAGAGGAAATAAAGAATGGCGCTATCAGCCGAAGAAAAAAATGTAATCGTAACAACCTATGGTAAATCAGAAGGTGATACCGGGTCCTCAGAAGTTCAAGTAGCCCTACTGACTGCCAATATCAATAAACTCCAAGGCCACTTCGGTGACCACAAAAAAGACCATCACTCACGCCGTGGGCTGATCCGTATGGTCAACCAGCGTCGTAAGCTGCTGGATTATCTCAAATCGAATGATGCACCCGCATACGTCAAATTAATTGATGCGCTGGGCCTACGTCGATAAAACTTCTTAAGCGATCGGAATCCATGGGGGTTCCGATTCGTTATACAAACAGGTGAAAATGTGAATCCTACAATTAAAACTTTTGAATACGGCAAACATACTATCTCGCTAGAGACAGGCCGTGTAGCAAGACAAGCCACAGGTGCCGTTCTGGTGACTATGGATGAAACTACCGTACTTTGTACCGTTGTTGGTGCGAAGAAACCCAAACCAGGGCAAGACTTCTTTCCTTTGGCCGTGCACTACCAAGAAAAGGCTTACGCAGCAGGCAGAATCCCCGGTGGATTTTTCAAGCGCGAAGGTCGTCCTTCTGAAAAAGAAACATTAACTTCAAGACTAATTGACCGTCCTGTTCGTCCGCTCTTTCCCAAGGGTTACATGAATGAAGTACAGGTTATCTGTACGGTTATGTCTGCCCAGAAAGATATCGATCCAGATATTCCTGCAATGATTGGTGTTTCAGCCGCTCTTGCTATCTCTGGGGTTCCTTTTAACGGTCCAATTGGTGGAGCCCGCGTTGGTTTTACTGAATCTGATGGTTACCTGCTAAACCCAACATACTCCGAGCTAGAGAGCTCTGAGTTAAACATGGTTGTAGCCGGAACAAAAGATGCGGTCTTGATGGTTGAGTCCGAAGCGAACGAACTGCCTGAAGATATCATGCTTGGCGGCGTACTTTTTGCCCACCAAGAAATGCAAAAAGTAATTAGCGTAATTTCTAACCTGGTAGCTGAAGTAGGTAAGCCACGTTGGGAATGGTCAGCTCCAGCGGACAACGAAGATCTTAAAGCCGCAGTTGGTTCAGCCGCGACAGACGATGTTACTGCCGCCTATCAGATTACTGATAAAGCTGAGCGTTACGCTCGTATGGGCGAAATCAAAACGGGTCTAGTTGAAAAACTGGTCGACGCAGAAGCCGGTATTGATGCCGACGACGTTTCCGGACTAGTTTCGAAATTGGAAAAGAACATCGTTCGCACTCGCATCATCGATGGCGAGCCACGAATTGATGGCCGAGATACTAAAACAGTTCGCGGTATTGCTGTTGAAGTTGCCGTATTGGATAAAGCCCACGGGTCAGCACTCTTTACTCGTGGCGAAACTCAGGCAGTCGTAGTTGCTACTCTTGGAGCGCAACGCGATGCTGCCATCATTGATGCCCTCGAAGGCTCGCGTAAAGATTACTTTATGCTGCACTACAACTTCCCTCCTTACTCAGTAGGTGAAGCGGGTCGTGTTGGGTTTACTAGCCGTCGCGAAGTGGGCCACGGTCGATTAGCCCGTCGTGGTATTGCAGCGATGTTGCCTACGGTTGAAGACTTCCCTTACGCCATTCGTGTGGTTTCAGAAATTACTGAATCAAACGGTTCAAGTTCAATGGCTTCAGTCTGCGGCACTAGCTTGGCCCTTATGGACGCAGGCGTTCCTATTAAAGCCCCAGTAGCTGGCGTTGCAATGGGCTTGGTTAAAGAAGGCGAGAAATTTGCTGTACTGACCGATATTCTTGGTGATGAAGATCACCTGGGCGACATGGACTTTAAAGTTGCCGGTTCTGCCAATGGTATTACCGCTCTGCAGATGGATATCAAAATCGAAGGTATTACCGAAGAGATTATGGAAATTGCTTTGGAACAAGCACTTCATGCACGTCTGCACATCCTTACTGAAATGAACAAGGTAATTGATACCTCAAGAACCGAAGTTAACCCTAACGCGCCGCGTCTGCATAGTTTTAAAATAGATCAAGATAAAATCCGTGACGTTATTGGTAAAGGCGGAGCAACTATCCGTGCGCTTACCGAAGCGACTGGAACGACAATCGACATCGAAGACGACGGCACTATCAAGGTTTACGCAGTTGACGACGACGCGTTGCAAGATTGCTTGTCTCGCATCGAAGAAATTGTTGCTGAACCAGAAGTTGGCATGATCTATGAAGGCAAAATTACTCGAATCGTTGATTTTGGTGCCTTTGTTGAAATCTTCCCAGGTACAGAAGGTCTTCTTCATATTAGCCAGATCGCAGAAGAGCGAGTCGAGAAAGTTACTGACTTCCTAACCGAAGGCGAAATCATTCGCGTTAAGTGCATCGACTTTGACCAACGCGGTCGTATCAAACTTTCTTTGAAAGAAGCGGCTAAAGACGACGCAGTAGCTGGCGGAGCTTCTTCTGAAGCAGCGGCACCTGAAGCAGAAGCTCCAGAAGCCGCTCCAGCAGTGGTTGAAGAAACTGTTGAAGAAACTACTCCAGAAGTAGCCGAAGAAATTACTGAAGAAGTAGCTGAAGAGGTTACAGAAGAAGCAGTTGAAGAAGTTCCTGCAGTTGAAGATGTTGCCGAAGAAGCAGCTGAAGAAGCTCCGGAAGAAGTATCTGAAGGCGAAGAAGATAATCGTGGTAATACCTAAGTTATTGGTTCTTTAGAATCTGACAAAAACCCCGCCTTGTGCGGGGTTTTTTGTGAACACTAAGCTGCCATTGATCTTATAATGACTCGGTCGCCAATAGCGGCACATTAAATATTTTTCGGAGAATGCACCCAATGGGTAGAGCCTTTCAAAACCGTAAAGACTCAATGGCAAAAACGGCCGCTGCCAAAACCAAGGTCTATGGCAAATACGGGCGTGAGATATATGTGTCTGCCAAGAGTGGTGGTGTCGACCCTGATGGTAACTTGGCACTTAGAGGCTTGTTAGAGCGCGCCAGAAAAGATCAAGTTCCGGCCCATGTTATTGAAAAAGCCCTAGAGAAATCTCAAGGCGTTGGTGGCGAAGATTACAGTTTGGCCAGATACGAAGGTTTTGGGCCAAATGGCGCCATGCTAATTGTAGATTGCCTATCTGATAATCCGAACCGAACCTTTGGCGATGTTCGCCAGTGTTTCACTAAAACCAAAACCAAAATCGGTACACCCGGAAACTGCGTTCACAGCTTTGATCACTTGGCTATATTTAGCTTTGCAGGTGAAGATGAAGAGCCGGTATTTGACGCTTTGCTTGCGGGCGATGTAGATGTAACAGATATTGAATCTGAAGGCGGAATGATTACTGTATTTGCGCCAGACTCTGAGTACTCAAAGGCCAAACTAGCTATTGCCGAAGCGGTTGATGGGGTTGAATTTGAAGTGGACGAAATACAGTTTATTCCACAAAATCCGGTTCAGATCAGTGGTGAGGATATAGCGGTATTTGAGCAGCTAGTTGAACTACTAGACGATCTTGACGATGTACAAAGGGTTTATCACAACGCTGAATGGTAGATATAGCTAGGTTAGAATTACTTCAAAAGAAAGATCGAGAGATGTCTATCTAAACCTTTTCAGCACCAATTAGATTAGCTAGAGCTTGCTCCAGCTGTTCGAATTGAAATACATAGCCTGTATCTACAGCCTTTCTAGGTATAACTTTTTTTCCAGCCAATAAAAGCTCTTCACCCATTTTTCCCATCAGTAATTTTATTAGCGGAGCCGGTATCTGGAAAAACGTAGGGCGGTTTAACGCTTCACCAAGGGCTTCAGCAAAACCTTGATTGGTAACAGGATTCGGGGCGGTTCCATTTATAGGTCCCTCTATTGAGGCATATTCCATGCAGTGCAAAATAATGCCTATAAAGTCATTCAAATGGATCCAGGACATCCACTGCGATCCAGTGCCAATTTTTCCTCCAAGCCCCAGTTTGAAAGGCGGTAGCATCTTTTTTAGAGCTCCACCATTTCCAAGCACGATGCCCGTACGCAATAAGCAGGTACGAACCCCTAAAGCTTTAGCCTCTAGGGCAACAGCTTCCCACTCTTTGCACAGCTGACTAGAGAAGCTGTCATCACCCATGCCTAGTTCGTCTATGGGGTCGTTACATTGCGCAACTCCGTAATAGCCGATAGCAGAACCACTAATAAAAACCTTGGGTTTTCGTGAGGCGTTTCTGAAATAGTAAATTAGCTTTTGGCTGGTCTCAATTCGGCTACTGCGTATGCGGTTTTTTTGCTCTTCGCTCCATCGTTTATCTGCGATAGGTTCACCGGCTAAGTTGATTACTGCATCTAGCTGCAGGTCATATGATAGGACTAGAGAATCAATACCTTGAATAGGGGGTTTTACCTTCTCAGGTGTTCGACTTAAAACAAAAACTTGATGCCGGTTCTTTAATAGCTGCGCGCAAAGCACTGAACCAATAAATCCGGTGCCACCAGTAACTAGAATTTTCACTGGCTGGCCTCTCTAATTTCTGCCCGTCGCATGGGCATTACATCTATTTGTGCGAAGAGGTCTAAAAGGTCAAGCGTTGGATTGGAACTCTTGATGCCGCCATCCTTGCCAATCAATATCACGCGCTCAGTGTCTGCCGGTAAATAGTTTTTCAGCATATTTTCTCGGAGTGCTGGACCAATAGAGCCTTGATAATTAGATTCCATTTCTGCGTCTGAAAAAAGGAACCACAAAATATCTCTGTCAGCTATTTCAGTGTTAGTAGATTGTAGTTGTGAAGTATATTCGGCTCTGCTAGAGAAAGTGTTTATTAAAATTATTCGGTTGGACCAGAGAAAAGAATCCATATCTTCAGTACTCTCTTGAGCAAAACTGATCGCGCTCAGTAGGCTGAAAAAAAAACAGATGAAATAGCTCACTCACTACCCGGGCGTATGTGATTTATCAGGGAATGCGCCAGATCTAACCGCTTCTGCATAGGCAGAAAGCGCGTTTTGAATTGATCCGTTACCTTCCAAGAAATTATTTACAAAGCTCGGTATATATCCGCTAAGCCCAAGCAAGTCATAGATCACCAATACCTGGGCATCAGTCTGATTCCCCGCTCCAATGCCAATAACCGGAATTTCCAAGGCTTCAGTTATTTTTGCCGCTAGGGCCTGGGGAATCATTTCCAACAGCAACATATCTGCTCCAGCCTGTTCCAGTATTTTTGCATCCTCAAGAATCTGAGATGCATCTTCTTCAGTTTTTCCCTGTAAGCGAAAACCACCTGTTTTATTTACAGACTGAGGTAAGAGCCCCACATGCGCACATACGGGAATGCCGCGTTCCGTCATAAGTGAAATGGTCTCGGCCAACCAGGCCCCACCTTCCATTTTGACCATATGAGCACCGGCCTGCATAAGATCGGCTGCGTTGGCAAATGCGTCTTCTGGAGTCGCGTAGGTCATAAAGGGCATATCCCCTATAACCATAGTTTTCTCAACCCCATTAGCCACACAGCTAGTGTGATAGCACATGTCTTCAATAGTGACGGGCACCGTAGTGGCTTGCCCCTGCATTACATTCCCAAGGGAATCGCCTACCAGCAGGCATTCGATGCCTGCTTCTTCTGATAGGCGGGCTAGAGTGGCGTCGTAGGATGTGAGCACAGCAAACTTCTCACCTTTGTTCTTGGCGATTTTTAAAGACCGAGCTGTGACTTTCTTGGGTAATCTCATATGGGTTCTAAAGGCCGCTATTTTTTGGGCTATTTATTCTACTATTTATTCGCCAGGGGATTGTAATAATGTGTGCCGGTTTTTATGGTCAACATATAGCTTACCAGGTCAGCATAGTGTTGCTGATTGTTAGCTAGGTTGACCTCTGTGGCGTTTACTATCAAGAGCGGACTCGCCTGGTAGTGGTGAAAGTAGGATGCGTAGGCGGCGTTTAATCGGGCCAGATAGCTTGGTTCTATATATTTCTCTGAATTAAGTCCGCGTTTGCGAATACGCTGCTGTAATACTTCGGTAGGTGCCTGCAAGTAAATAACCAAGTCCGGCTTAGGAGCTTCCAATGTAAGCTGCTCATAAACCATCTGATACAACTCCAGCTCATCATCATCCAGAGTAACTTCCGCAAATATAGGATCTTTTTCCAATAGGAAGTCTGCAACCCGCACCGGGTGAAACATATCTCTTTGCTTAATCTCTTTTAGCTGTCGCGTGCGTTGGAAGAGGAAGTAAAGCTGAGCGGGTAACGCGTTGGCTTTTGGATCGGCATAAAAACGTTCTAGAAAAGGGTTTTCTTGTGGCATCTCTAGAAGCGTTTCGTATTCGAAAGTGGTGGCCAAATTGCGCGCCAGGGTGGTTTTACCCACACCAATAGCGCCCTCTACGGCAATATAGTTGGGTAGTTTTTTGTCTGCGGGTTTAACAATACCCAAACATTCGAAGTCGAGATCCACAGTGGCTTCGCTTAGTTATATTTAGCAGTTAGTTTAACTGCTTTTTAGGCCCAGAGTGCAGCAAAAGGTGCATCAAAAAGTGCAGCAAATAATGCGACTAGATTGCGGCTACTAGAGTCTGCGGATTTCGGGCTCGCCCAATTGATCTATAAGCTGGGTCAGGCTGCCTACGCCGGGAACTTGAAGATCTTTATTCAGATCTGCCAGGGGATAAAGAACAAAACTGCGTTGAGCTATTCCCAGATGGGGAATATTCAGGTTTTTGCTTTGAATAATCTTATCGCCGTAAAGGAGAATATCTATATCAATAACTCGCGGTCCCCAGCGTTCTGTCGGCTCTCTGACCATAAGGTCTTCAATAGATTTACAAAGCGCCAGTAATTCATCTGGAATAAGAGAGGTGTTTAGCTCCAATACCGCATTCACAAAATCTGGTTGATCTTGAGGGCCCATAGGTGGGCTTACATATAGAGAGGATGTGCCTTGAATCTTTAGCACATCTTTAGATTTCAGATGTTCAATTGCTATCTGAATATTGGAGGCCGGTTCGCCCAGATTACTGCTTAAGTTACTACCCAGGCCGAGAAAAACTCGTTCGCTCATTTTACTGGCTGTTGGGAGAATTATTCTTATGAGGGCGTCTTCGACGAGAACGCCCTTTGGTTTTTGTCTGAGCCATTTCTTGACGAACAACAGGGTTCGCTTTTTGGTAATCAGTCCACCATTGGCCAAGGTTATTTGTTTGTGCGCCACATTCTTCCCGCAGTAGCAAAAAATCATATCCGGCTCGGAATCTGGAGTGCTCAGCGGTTTTACTGGCTCGTTTTGGGGATATGCGCGGCAGTGAAGTCTGTAATTTCCATACTTCAGCTATGGGTACCGAGAACCGCTTAGGTATAGTTATTCGTGTTGACTGCCGGTCTAGAGTCTTTCGTGCCGAAGTCTCCATTGCTTCTGAGGGCGATATGCCTTTGGAGCAAAGCTCGTCAAAAGTTATTTTAGTAGCAGGCCAAAGAAGCGCAGCATAAAGGAAAAATGGCGCAACACCCTTGTCCTGTTTAATACGCTCAACTGTATTGTCCATCGCTAGCTCAACAAGTTGAATCAAGCTTGGATCTACATCAATGGCCTCGGCAGTGCCCGGGAATAGCTGATGGAACAGACCGGTTTCTAAAAGTTTGGCAAATGCGATGTCTGCTGAATCCGTCATCAATACTTTGATAACCTCATCAAACAGTCGAGCAGGAGATACCTCTGCCATCATATGGCGATTTACTGCTAAGGCATCATAGCTTTCTGAGTCGAGCTCAAGATTGAGTTTAGCCTCAAAGCGCACGGCACGAAGCATGCGCACAGGGTCTTCACGGAAGCGTTCGTAAGGATCTCCAATAGTGCGCAATACGCCATCGCGCAAATCTGCGAAGCCTTCGCACATATCAAAAAGTGTTTCCGAAGAGGGGTCGTAATAAAAACTATTGCAGGTGAAATCTCGGCGAATTGCGTCGTCTTCTAAGTTCCCGTAAACATTGTCTCGAACCAGAATACCCGTTTCGCTTTGCTTACCGTGGGCACCCTTGCCCTGAGTGTGATGGGAGCGGAAGGTGGTTACTTCAATAAGTTCTCGGCCCTGTCTTACATGCACTATTTTAAAACGGCGACCAATAATGCGCGCTCTGGGAAATAGGCGAACAACCTGTTCAGGTTTAGCGCTGGTGGCGACATCAAAATCTTTGGGTTTAAGACCTGAGAGTATATCTCTGACACAGCCGCCAACCATATAGGCTTCGAACCCCTTTTCTTGCAGGCGAAGGACTATATCCCGTGCCGCTTTGGAGGTGTGCTCTGCCTTTATTTTGTGGTCGCGTTTAGAGATTTTATGCGAATCGCCGGAGGAGTTTTTGAAAATCTTTCTAAGCACCAGTTGTCTCAAAAATCTGTTGGATAATATTGGTTTGGTTGTTCAAGGCGTTCAGCATACCCTAATAGATTGCGTTTCAGGCACTTTGTCTATATCCCATTGCGCAGTAGCAAAATCTAGCACCTTAGCTGGGTCTGAGTTTTCGAAATCTTGGGGTATTTTCTGGCCGAGAAACTTCAATGCGGCAATAAGATTTCGTACGGCTTTTTTATCATCTAAGGGCTCGGCCTGATTTTGTTTACTTAATTTTCGTCCGTCACTGCCCATAGCCACGGGAAAGTGCCCATATAGTGCAGGTTCCCTATCTAAAGCCTTTAACAATATAAGTTGGCGTGCCGTAGAGTCGAATAGATCAAATCCTCGAATAACATGGGTAATTTCTTGCTGCCAATCATCTACAGCAACTGCCAGTTGGTAGCTATATATCTCATCTCTTCTAAACAGAACAAAGTCGCCCTGAAATCGGGCTTTATCGAATTCAGCAGTGCCCTGAATGAAGTCGGGCCAGCGGACCGATTCTTCAATGGCAAATCTAATGGAGTGTGGGTTATCAGCTGATACCGAAGCAACCTTGCAGCGGCCATCGTAGGCGCCGCCCATATCGGCAACATCTGCTCGGGTGCAGATGCAGCTATATGTTTTCGAGCCCGCCTGAAGCTGGTTAAGTGCTTCTTTATAGAATTCATGACGCTGGTTCTGATAGCTGATTGGTCCATCCCAGGACAGTCCGTGAGCTTCCAGGCTATATAGTATTTGCTGTTCGGATTGGGCAACAACGCGGAGCGGATCAATGTCTTCAATACGAACCAGCCACTCACCATTATTGGCTCGCGCGTCTAACCAGCTAGCAAGAGCAGCAACAAGAGATCCAAAATGAAGAGGCCCGGTGGGTGAGGGTGCAAAGCGACCGCGATATGTTTGGGTCATTTTTGAAAGGCCGCCCGCATTGATTTTCTAAACCTAATGCCGGTCAGTATTCGAGTGCAGGGGGCTTATTCGCCTACTAAGCAGTTGTTTGCTTCTCGCGTATTTCATCGAGAGTTTTGCAGTCAATGCAAAGAGTAGCGGTTGGTCGGGCTTCCAAACGTCGAACGCCAATCTCAACGCCACACTGGTCACACCAGCCGTAGTCGTCGTTCTTGATAAGTTCGAGGGTTTTATCAATCTTTTTAATGAGTTTGCGCTCGCGGTCTCTAGTTCGCAGCTCAAGACTAAACTCTTCCTCTTGAGTGGCTCTATCCGCGGGATCGGGGAAGTTAGCCGCCTCATCTTTCATATGGGTCATGGTGCGGTCGACTTCTTCCATCAGCTCGGCTTTCCATGCGTTCAAAATAGCAGTGAAATGAGCGCGTTGCGGCTCAACCATGTACTCTTCGGTCTTTTTGAGCTTATAAGGTGTTATGCCATGTACGGCTATAGTTGAACCGGCATTTTTTGCCGCTGATTTTGTTGGCATTCGTGTGTCTCTTGTATCTTGAAAGACGGATTAAAAACGAGGCGCGACGTTACCAGAAGAGCACGCATACTTCCATAAGTTTTGACTATAAAACACGATTCGGCAGATTATGAGATAGATCTAGTTAGATGAAATTTGACCCGCTTTTAGAGCCCGCCAAGTTTGTACGCCGCTATAAGCGCTTTTTTGCCGAAATGGAATTGGCCGACGGCTCTATCGAGACTGCTCACTGCCCTAATACCGGTTCTATGCGGAATTGCTTGGTGGCGGGATCTCTCTGCTATTTTTCTCGCAGCGATAACCCCAAACGCAAACTAAAAACCAGTCTTGAGTATGTGACCTGCACTACTGGACGTCTTGCCTGCGTAAATACCCATCGGGCTAATCAGATCGTCAAAGAGGCGCTAAATCAAGGAAAAATTAGCGAGCTATCGGATTACCAAGATATCGCTCCCGAGGTTAAATATGGCGAGGAAAATAGTCGTATTGATTTCAAACTCACCAATCCGAAATCTGAAGCCGCAAGAGGAGAATGCTTTGTAGAAGTTAAAAGCGTTACCCTCGCAGAAGGCAATATCGCAACCTTTCCCGATTCGGTTACTCTGCGAGGTCAAAAGCATGTAAGAGAATTAATGGCTATGCGAGAAGCAGGCCATAGAGCGGTATTGTTTTTCTCCGTGCAGCACCAAGAAATTGATAAAGTAAGCGTCACCGCAGAGATAGACCCTGAGTATGCGAAGTTACTTAAGCGTGCTACAGAGAGTGGTGTTGAAGTATTAGCCTATCAATGCCTTGTCACCGCGGATGAATTGATAATTCACCACTCCATACCCTTTAACTTGGAACCACCGCTTCATTCGAAGTCTAAATCAAAGTCAATATGGCTGTAGGTTTTTCCGTTTACCACTAAATCCAGCTGATGCTTTCCCGAATAGTAAGCGCGAATTAGGCAATATCGGATCTTGCTAGATAAAGAAAGGTTAAGTGGAATAGGAATAACGCCATCTATATGGTTCTATGCTCGTTATCACCAAATAACGAACCATTCTTGGGGAATCAAAAATGAAAAATATTGTCTTAGCTAGCCTTTTTCTACTGGGCTTCGCCCCCTTATTAGTTAATGCGGCACCACCAGAATTGCAGGCGCCATCACCAGTAATCCACCTCGCTGATAACCTAGATGAACAGGACAACCTGGGTTGGTGTATAGATACTCTGGGTAGAGGATTTAATGAGCAACTACACTCTCATTCCTGTAAACCTAGTGGCGGAGATGTTCAATTCTCTTATAACCGCGAGACGCAGCAGATTATGTCAGTGGAATATGCCAATAAGTGCGCAGACCTAAGTCAACCAGCAGCCTCAGGTGTTTCCTTCGACCTGCTTGATTGTTCAGATTCAGCTGAGCAGAAATTTGTCTACGTTGCGGATAGCATGGAGTTTATGCCCTCAGCAGATCAAAGCCTTTGCATTACCGCTGGTGGTGCTAGTGAGGCAGCAGGACCCTATATGTCCCGGTCGTTAGAGCTCGCTCCCTGTGCTTCAACCGATGACAGCTTTAAGCAGTGGATTGTTAAGGATGGCGATTAGATACTGATCTTGAGAGCCGGCATGAAGATGGAAAACCCTCGTGTTGGGGTTTGGGCCTCTAACTGCTAACTTGGAGTTGGACAAATTGGGTTTTAAACTAAGAGAGTATCCCGTCCATCGATTGAGTTAAATTTGCTAAATCGGGTGTGTACTTTACTTACACTTAGAAAAAGACGGAAATCGTGGACAAACCTATGAAAAATAATCTCTTCAGCATAGGCCTTTTGACGTCGCTCGTTGCGTTGTCGCAGATCTCGAATGCCCAGGAATCGGATGACGCAGCGCCGAGATTCGAGCAAGTCTCTGAAAGTGTATTGCGCGCCGTTCATCGGCCCGGAGCAGTAAATAGCAGCGTAATTGTTACCGATGAAGGCCTCATCGTTGTCGATGGCACTTGCCGAGGCGCTGGAGATCCGACCTGGATTAAGCAGGAACTAGCCCGGCTTTACGATGTGCCTGTGAAATACGTAATTCTGAGCCACGACCACGAAGATCACATCTGCGACCTGCACGTTTTCGACGACACTGCCGTGACGGTGTCGCACAGGATAACGAGAGAGCACATTGTTCGAGAAGGCCGCAATACCTCCGTGCCAGACGTTGTTTTCGAGGATACGATGGAAATATATCTCGGCGGCAAGAAGATTATCTTGTATTACTTCGGTCCTACGCACAGTAATAACCTAATCCAAGTTCACCTCCCGGAAGAAGGCGTATTGATAGCGCCAGATATAGCGCGCGCGGAAAGAGCGCTCGCGCTGCCCGATTTCAGGGATGCCGATATCGACAATCTCATCGAGACGCTAGGTGTGCTAGCAAAGCTGGATGATGTCGAAATCGTCATTCCTGGCCACTGGGGTGCAACGAATCAGGAGAGCTTTTTGCACTACCGGGATTATGTTCAGGCCTTAAAGGATCGTGTTCTCAAGGAGATGATCGAGGGTGCTACGTTAGAACAAGTAGTCGAACGAGTCACGATGGATGAGTTCTCTGATTACGGTAGCTACGACGCGTGGCTTGGATCGAACGTTGTCTCTATGTGGGCCAAGATGTACGGCTATCGTGAGCCGAATCGTGATGGCCCCGGCGGTGAGGACTCAGGCGGTTCTTACCAGGACGCGTTTCCGTTTGAATACTCGATTGGGGATTAGCTGGGCGGAAACGAATCAGTGCGCTGCCTCAATAAATAGGTCAGATTAGATTGTTTAAATAAATAGAGCCAAATTTCGGTATTCCCGAAAATCTTATCTAACTCCATTTATCTTTATTCACTTAGTCGGCTTCACCCCCCTGCGCCCAGACCTGCAGTTAAACTTGGAAATGAGCGTACTTCTGTAATCAACGATTCATCTGCGAGCCCGGGCCACTCTGCACGGAGTTCCCAAGCTTGATAGGCTCGATTTGAGGTATCACAAGCCTCGAACGTAAGTTTACGAATGATGTGCATTGGATTTCCTCCGCCTCCTGGCGTCGTATAGTCGCCTGTAGTCATACAAAGCTCGGGAGCAATCGCGGAAGAAACCAGACCGTCTTCACTCATATTCATTTTTTGCAGATGAGACAGCTCACCACCACATGCCTCTAATGAGACGAACGCACCTTCTTCGGCTTCAAACATGGTTAGACAGAGGTCATAGTCGGCCAAATAGAAGATACCCTGCTCCTCGATCAGTTCGACAATAAATGCTTGATCGTGAGCAACGCCATCGGCCCCATCGTTTCTGTAAAGATAACAGGTATGAGTATGTAACCCGGCAATACCTGAAATTGAACTCGGGGCGTCAAGACACCAACCCCTGTTTTCTTCGAAGTAGGCCTGCATCATGACTTCCGCCCTGCTAGCTGACGTCTCATCATAAATACTGGCTATATCGAAGGGCGATATCTCATTTGAGGGCGTAGTCTCCTCAATAGAGGTCGTATCTTCTAAAGGTAATGTCTCTTCCAAGGCCGTTGTCTCTTCGTCAGAAACAGAACAAGCCAGCACAAATACGCCTAAGAAAGTCAGCAAAATCATTTTTAAAGCTTTTATGTTCATCGTTCGTATCCTCAAAACTCTAGAGTTCACTAGTGATATAAGTGATCAGATCAGCAATATCCTGATCTGAAAGGTTGGCCGCCATGGGCGCCATCAAATTGCCAAAGGTGTCCCCAGGCTCAGCCCCTCTGATACCATCTCGAAAATATTGCAATTGTCGGGCGAGATAATCTCCGGAAAAGTGAATAAGCTTATCCGTAAACATTGTTTGCATACCTTCTCCATAGACACCGTGACATGCGGCACAAGTAGCATAGAGATTCTGTCCAGAAGCCGCATCACCATTTGTTAGATCAAAGCTGCCGTATTCGGATTGCCAGAGCCAGGCCCGCGGTCGTGCGTCGTGCTCTTCGGAGTTAGGTGTGTAGTTATTCGCGATGTATTCTGCTACTGCAACTATGGTTTCTTCGTTTCTAAACATGCCATTCATGCGGACCATGAATTTTCCAAGCACATCGCGATTGTCGTAGCCGCGAGATTCTTCCGCATAACCCCGTAACTGCCGAGCAATATAGTCAGCACTCAACCCTACAAGAGCAGGTCCGTCCCTACGGGTGGAACCATTCATCGTCGGCCCATGACATACACCGCACATGGCAGCGAGCTCTGCAGCATCGGCAATTTGCCATTCGGGAGTTTCTTGGGAGATTGCTAAGTTCACACAAAACACCAGGCTTATAGCTAATAGTCTTTTTTGCATCATCGGAGCTCCTACTGTCGGATTGAAATACTAGCTGCCCGAGTATAAAGAGAATGAAATTTTTAAACAGCTAATGCATAAAAATGATGGCATAGCGGCGTACCGATCTAATTTGTATTACTAAATTTCAGTCTAAATCGAAAATCCTCGCGTCGGGGGGGTCGATAGATACTCAGGAATATTCGAGTTAATCGGTTTCTGTGCTTGGGGCGCTTTCGGACAGCCGTTCATCAATAATATCAATCATAAGACCGGACACGCCATTCCGGTCGCCTTCAGACCACCACCGGCTAAAGCCCTCGGTAGCAAATATTCCACCTACGGTAGAGCTAGCGCGCAATACACCCCCGCCAACCAACGGAGCGTTAATGGTATTCACATTTGCACTGGTAATCGCAATGAAAGCTTTTATAACCAGGACGAAGCGCTCTTGATCAAAGGGCGACAGGCTATGATAGTCATTAAGATCAGCCACATGGATTTCGCTCAAATTAATATCGCTTGCGAGCCGCATTCTCCAGTTAGAATTTAGATTTTCTGCTTCCTGAGTCGAAGCCTGCCTAGCCAAAGTATTGTTGTTACGAACCTCAATACCAAGAAAAAATACCCGCAATTATGCCAATGTTAAACATTCATTAAGGCTACCTATACTCATATTTGGCTTCCCCTTATCTCGAATTGACCACTCGTCAGAATGCATGAGAAGCTATACCGGGTTCAAACTCATCAGCATGCTGAACAAATCTGTCTGTATTTAGGTTGACTAATCCTAGGTCCACTATGAACTAGAGTAATATTTTGTTAAGCACCATATTGAAACGTGGCTATTCCTAATTTCAAGGTTAGAATCGACAAACATTTTGGGGGACACCTATGCAATTTATTAAAAAATCATTCTTTCTATTATTAACGACCATTTTTTTGGCTTCTTTCACTTACGCGGTGAATGTTGAAGTCACACTTATTGATGAGCTGGATGGCGATCTAAATAGCTACTGCTTAGATATTGCCGGTTTCAAATTGAATGCAAACCCCGAAGGTGGCTTACAGGCCCATACTTGCTATAGCTATGAGGGAGAACTTGGTATCGATCAAGCCATGGATTCTGAACTGATAAGCCAGGGTGTATTTAAAGTAGTAGGTTTTGATGTTTGCATGACTCAAACCGCCTATTTGGAAGGCTCTTCGCTAGCGCTTGGTGAATGCAGTGGCGAAAGAATTCAACGTTTTAGTTTGAATGGCGATGGCTCAATAACGCCAGCTGGTTCCCCTGGATTGTGCCTGACCGCGGGCGAAGAAACTCGGCTCGGAAATAATGGACAGTCTCGCCATCAAATCAAAGACCTGACTCTAGAATCTTGTGGCGCTGTCGATAAAACCTACCAAGTGTGGCGTACTCGCGAAACTGACGACTAATCCGTACTTTAGCAACCCCTCCGATTCTTGTAATTTATTCTGTCGCCTTTTCTATTCTCTGGAAAGGCCACCGGTACTTACCCTGAGTTGCCTTTGGCATACTTTGTTGCAAGGGTTATATCTTTACTTAGCCTAGGTGCAATTGATAAGGTCTTAGTTTTTAGACCAGACCTGTCTCAAGAAAATCAGGGGGAATTAGGATGTTACTTTCAGGACAAATAATTCATTTAGTTACCAGAGTCATTGGATGTTTGGCAGTGCTTTTACTACTTCAAGTACAGCCCGCGATGGCACACCATTCGTATTCAGTAATCGATAACACAAGAGCGCTCGAGGTGGAAGCGACTATAGCCAAACTTGAATGGGTCAATCCGCATATATTTCTCTGGGCTTATGTGGCCGATGCATCCCAGGAGAGCGGTTATCAACTATACGCGTTTGAAGCTGGCAGCATTACGATGATGGCCAAATCCGGTTGGTCGCGCGACGACACCGTCACTGCAGGTGAGCAAGTAACTATTGAGTATCTTCCTTTACGCAGTGGCGAACCCGGTGGGTCGTTGGGGACAATAACGCACGCAGATGGCCACGTTACTCCAGGCGACTTTCCTGCCATTAGGTACCTTGATCAGATTCGAGCTGCCGAAAATGGAGATGATCAATGAGTGCCGTTTTTTTCAATATCAAGAGCGCGCTGATTTGCGCTGCTGTGCTATTGCTAACTGCCTGTGGGCAGAGTACTGATAGTACGCCCGCTGAAGACTTATCCGCCACAACAGAGCAAACATTACCGGACTGGGGCGGGTGGTGGACTATTTCGGGGGGACCCGCCGCTGGCTTACCTGCAGCGCTTCTGGATCTGGATGTATATCAGCCTGAAGCTAGACGTATCATCGAGGAAGTTAGGGTGCCTGGCACCAATCTCGGCGGTGGGTCTGTGTATTGTGTTACCACTCGTTTTAACGGCGGAGGCAATGGAGGAGGGACCGACGACGTCGAATTTTTATTAATGCCACAAAGGCTCACCATTACTAACGGAGACGGTCTGTTGAGACGTATTCCTATCGACGGTCGTGCGTTGCGCGAAAGTCCTGAACCCTCCAATGGCGGTACCTCTGTAGGCCATTGGGAAGGCGATACCTTGATTGTTGAAACCATCGGCCTGCACGCGGATACAACCTTTCCAACGGCATCACGCCCCAACTCGCCGCTAATTGGAGAAAATGTTCATGTAATGGAACGTATGCGGCTCAACGCTGAAGATCAATTGGCAATTGATACTGTGTTAACCGCCCCGCAAATGTTGATAGAGTCGCTTGTGTTTACTACTCTTTATGATCGTGATCCTGGATACGTTTATCGCGACCACGATCGGTGTTCGTTGAATGATCGCTCGATTGATCCTGAAACAGGATTGGAGCGCTTTGATTTAACTCCTCCGGCTGATTTGCCGCCACCGCCACCGCCAAATTAGGCCATACAAACGAAAAGACCCGGCAAAAGCCGGGTCTTTTCGTTTTAAAGGCAGAGCCCTTAAAGTTTTTCTATTTAAAGCAGATTTAGTGCGAGAACCAACACTGCGGTTAGTCCCAGGCTGCTGCAAATAACGCCCCTAACACTGGTCATTGGACCTTGCTTGCCAACTAGCCCATTCACTTCTAAAGCAATAATAATAGCTAAGGCAACCATTAAGCCGGTGCCGCCCACACTTGTACCATAGCCGTGCCCTACATAGTGCGGACCCGCTAACATGCCGAATAACATAGGAGCAGAGAAGAGGGTATTAGTTCGAGAAGCGAGTAATGCTTTTGCACCGGCCGCTGCTTTGTCGCCACCCTCAACAAGTCCCAAGGCAATTTTCTGAGCAGGCCAGATAATCATCCACACATTGGCCGCCATCAAAGTACCCATAGCTGAGCCGATAACTATGTAGTTATTGAGTGCATAAGTGAATGCATATAGCAGATATACGCCCGTTAGAAAGGTGAACATTGCGCCCCAACGGAACCACCAAAGTGCACTGGGCGCTAGCTTGGCTTTTGCATCGGCTAGGCCTTCTGCACTGGCTTGCTTAAAATAGCCGCCTTGCACAAAGTTAAAGTAATAAAGCATGCCAATCCAAGTAATACCAAAAAGGACGTGGCCCCAACGGGCTAGGAAATTAAGTAGTTCGAAGGTCATTGATAAGTCTCCTGATATGAACACTCTTACTTGATGTAAGTTTTTGTAGGCGAGATTGTTGGCTAATCCCTAGTAAATAGCAATTGATCCGGCGAATAGATTTTTATGCAGGTTAACGGGTAGCTAAAGTTATTCTAATACCGGTCTTAACCAGCGCTCCAATTCATCTTCGCTCATGCCTTTGCGTTCCGCCAAGCTGGCAAGCTGATCTCTACCAATCTTGCCGGTACCAAAGTATCTAGACTTGGGGTGAGAGAAGTACCAGCCGCTAACCGAAGAAGCCGGCGACATGGCGAAGTTTTCCGTTAGGGTGCAGCCAATGGCATTTGCGACGTCTAGCAAATCGAATAACTTACGCTTTTCCGTATGGTCCGGGCAGGCGGGATAGCCGGGCGCCGGGCGTATGCCCTGATACTTTTCAGCAACTATCTCTTCGTTTGAGAGGGATTCATCAGCCTGATAGCCCCAAAATTTAGTACGAATAAGTTTGTGCAAATACTCCGCTAGGGATTCGGCAAACCTATCTGCTAGTGCCTTAACCATAATGGCTCTGTAGTCATCATGTTCAGCCTGATACTTTTCCGCTAGTTCATCCGCGCCTTCAATACAGACGGTAAAGCCGCCCAAATAATCTTTTAGGCCACTTTCTTTGGGCGCAACAAAGTCAGCCAAACTTTGGAATTTCTTATCGGCGTTGCGATCTTGCTGTTGGCGAATATGTTGCAACGATGCTATCTCCGAAAGATTATCTTCGGAATAAAGGTGCAGATCATCAGCATTGACTTGATTGGCTGGCCAGATACCGTAAACCGCCTTGGGCTGAAGTAGTTTTTTCTCTATCAGTTCAGTAAGCATTTCCTGGGCATCAGCGAACAGCTGAGTCGCAGCTTCGCCAACAACTTTGTCTTCAATAATGCGCGGATATTTTCCCGCCAATTCCCAAGTAATAAAAAAGGGCGTCCAGTCGAAAGTCTCAAGCAGGTCTGCTAGTTCAATATTTTCTAATTGATACACCCCCAACTTATTTGGAGTTGGCGGCATATAGTTTGTCCAATCATATTCAGGCTTTTGCTTAACCGCCTCTCGATAGGCCAAAAGCGGTACTTTGCGTCTATTGGCTACGCGCTCGCGCACCCTGAGGTACTCCTTTTGGATATCCAGAACATAGGCGTCGCGATGTTCTTTGCTAAGCAGACGCGAAGCAGTTCCCACAGCACGTGATGCGTCAGGCACGTAAATCACCTGATTATTATGGTATTCGGGCGCAATTTTTACCGCAGTATGGGCCTTGGAAGTTGTGGCGCCACCGATTAAGAGTGGTACTTTATAGCCTTGGCGTTCCATCTCGGTAGAGATATTGACCATCTCATCCAGAGAGGGAGTGATAAGCCCGCTTAGGCCAATAATGTCGCACTGGGTAGCCTTGGCTTCTGCCAATATTCGCTCAGCTGAAACCATTACGCCGAGGTCTATAACCTCGTAGTTATTACACTGCAGCACAACACCCACAATATTTTTGCCAATATCGTGAACATCGCCTTTTACCGTAGCCAAGAGGATTTTGCCGTTGGTTTCACCGGGTTGTTTCTCGGCATCAATGTAGGGTTCTAGGTGGGCAACAGCCTGCTTCATTACGCGGGCGGATTTCACCACCTGGGGTAGAAACATTTTTCCTTCGCCAAAAAGATCGCCGACAACGTTCATTCCGTCCATTAGCGGACCTTCAATAACATCAAGAGGTTTGGTGCTTTGCAGGCGGGCTTCTTCGGTATCTTCGACAATAAAGGTGGCATTGCCTTTCACCAGTGCATGGGATATCCGCTCACCAATAGGTAGCTCGCGCCAGCTTAGATCCTTTTTGCTTAGCTGGCCCTTGCCATCGCCGCGGTATTTCTCGGCAATTTCTACCATGGTGTCAGTACTGTCTTCAGGCCGTCTATTTAGTATCACGTCTTCTACGGCGTCGCGCAGCTCTGCAGTTAGTTCATCGTAGACCGCTAATTGAGAGGCATTGACAATGCCCATATTCAGGCCCGCTTTAATAGCGTGATACAGGAATACCGAATGGATAGCTTCGCGAACCGGATTGTTGCCGCGAAAGGAGAAGGATACATTGGAAATACCGCCAGATATGCCTACGCCGGGCAGGTTATCTCTAATCCAGTGCGCACCTTCGATAAAATCAGTTCCGTAGGCGTTGTGTTCCTCAATACCCGTTGCCACTGCAAATACGTTGGGGTCAAAGATAATGTCGCGTGGATCGTAGTCGAGCTCTTGCCTTAATAAATTGAAAGCGCGTTCGCATATTTGCTTACGTCGTTCCAGATTATCTGCCTGCCCGTCTTCATCAAAAGCCATTACAACAATAGCCGCACCATAACGTTGGCAAAGCTTTGCCTGGTGCAGAAAGGACTCTTCGCCTTCTTTTAAAGAAAGTGAATTAACAATGGGTTTGCCCTGGATGCACTTGAGTCCTGCTTTAATAATCGACCACTTTGAGGAATCGACCATAAAAGGAACTTTGGCAATATCTGGTTCAGCCGCAATAAGGTTTAAAAATCTCACCATGGCCGCTTGGCTGTCCAACATACCTTCATCCATGTTGATATCAATTATTTGGGCACCATTTTCTACTTGTTGCAGGGCCACAGATATCGCCGCATCATAGTCTTCATCAATAATCAGGCGCTTAAATACGGCTGATCCGGTGACGTTGCAGCGCTCACCGACGTTCACAAAGAGTGACTCGGAGGAAATATTAAAGGGCTCGCTGCCTGCCAATCGGCAAGCGGGCATGGGTTTAACCGGCACGCGCGGTGCACTGTTTGCGACAGCGTCCACAATGGCTTTGATATGTTCTGGCGTGGTGCCGCAACAGCCGCCAATAATGTTCAGGAATCCAGATTCGGCGAATTCTTGAATAATTGTGGCCATTTCTTTGTCAGTTTGCTCGTATTCACCAAACTCGTTAGGCAAACCAGCGTTGGGATGTGCACTGACAGAAGTTTCAGCAATGCGAGATAGTTCTTGAATGTAGGGGCGCAGCTGTTCGGCACCTAGGGCACAATTTAAGCCGATAGAAATAGGCTTGGCATGGCGCACGGAATTCCAGAATGCCTCTGTGGTTTGACCCGTCAGCGTGCGGCCACTGGCATCGGTGATGGTGCCGGATATAGCTAGGGGTATTTTTTTATCGAGAGCTTCAAAAGCCTCTTCACAAGCAAAAATTGCAGCTTTGGCGTTGAGAGTATCGAATACGGTTTCAATCATAATCAGATCGGCACCGCCCTCAATAAGGGCTTCTGCAGCCTCGCGATAATCTCGAACCAATTCGTCAAAACTAATTCGGCGGGCACCGGGATCATTTACATCGGGCGAAATGGATGAGGTTACATTGGTCGGCCCAAGTATTCCCGCTACAAAACGAGGTTTTTCGGGCGTTTTAGCGCTGTACTCATCTGCTACTTCACGAGCGAGCTTAGTGGCGGCTATATTTAAATCGCGTACCGCAGGTTGCAATCCATAGTCCGCTTGGGCAATTGCCGTAGAACTAAAGGTGTTGGTTTCCAGAATATCCGCGCCCGCTTCAAGATAGGCAGCGTGAATTTCACGAATTACATCGGGCCGCGTGATAGAAAGTAGGTCGCTATTGCCCTTTAGGCTAGTCGGGTGATCGGCAAACCGGTCTCCACGGTAATCCTTTTCTTGCAGATCATAGCGCTGGATCATAGTACCCATGGCGCCATCTAAGATAAGAATGCGCTTTAAAAGTTGTTCAGAGATAGAGGTGCTACTACTTTCCATAAAACAATATCAAAATATTTCAATATAGATTGAGAATTCTAACAGACTGGTTCACAAAAGACCTAACCGGGTTTTGTGAAGTGTGTGAATATATTGAGGAAGTGAGACGAATATTTAGAACTTTTGGCATTATTAGTGTCAATATTGGTCTCTTCAAGTTTATGGCGCATTTACGGAATGATCCGACCATTTTTGCTTATCTTTTTGACTAGCGTATTAGTTGCCTGTGGCGTTGGAGATACTTCTGGTGGGGTAGCTCCACCTGCTGATTCGACTGCACCCAGTGGTTATGAAATTTCGTCTCTTACGAATCCAATATCGACAGATAATCAAACTGAGATTGGCTTTAGCCTAACCGGTGCGGAAATAGGGAGTACCTATAGCTATACCTTCACTGATTCACAAGATGCACAAATATCTCAAAACGGTACTGTAGCTGCTGGTACCCAAAGTTTTAGCGATATCGATCTGAGCAGCTTGGCAGATGGCGGCATAGAATTGCAGTTGACTCTAACCGATACCGCAAACAATACGGGCACAGCGCTACAAATAACCACTTCCAAAGATACTGTTCCACTTATTCCAACGATTCAGCTATCTGGTCAAATAACTTTTGACCGTGTGTTCCATAACAGGAATGGCAGAGGCCTGGATTACGCTTCGATTTCTGCAGAGCCCGCACGTGAAGTGACGGTGCGTCTAGTCGATGCAACTGATGAGGTTTTACTAACAACAAGAACCGATGTCGATGGCAATTTTCAAGTAACAGTGGAGGCTGATAAGTCTGTTCGTGTAGAGGTATTGGCAGAGCTTTCGGAAGCTGATCCGACTCTTAATTGGTTAGTGAGGGTGGTGGACAATAGTGCTGGAAATAGTCTCTATGTATTGCGAGGGTCATTAACCGATACAGGAAATCTCGATCAGGTAAGAAACCTGCACGCGGGATCTGGTTGGGATGGCGTTCAGTACAGCAACGAGCGAGCCGCCGCGCCCTTTGCCATATTGGATAGCGTCTATCAAATCAATAGCAGGCTACGATCAGAAGCTTTGTCCTTGTCTATGCCTGAGCTCCAAATACGTTGGAGTACGAACAATTTAGGATCCTTCTATCAATCGGCTGGTAGCGCGGCCCATATTCAAATTTCCGGTCTCGCGGATACCGATATAGATGAATATGATCAGCACGTGATAGTGCACGAGTGGTGGCATTACTTTGAGTCTAAGGTTTCCCGAGGTGACACGATAGGCGGCTCCCACAGTATAAGCAGCATGCTCGAACCCAGAACTGCCTATTCCGAAGGGACGGGTAACGCTTGGTCTGGCATTATTTTGGATGATCCAATCTATAAAGATGCGCTAGGCGACGGTCAGAATCAGGGCTTTCAGTTCAGCATGGAATCTAGCGCGATAGTTGCTGAGGGGTGGTATATAGAGAAATCAGTGCAAGAGATCGTCTACGACCTAGTGGATACTGATATCGACGGTGCGGACAATCTCAGTATGACCGTGGCAGAACTGGTAAACGCCTGGCAGATCTCAGAGTATTTAAATCAGACAAGTTTGACCACTATCTATTCACTCCGAACCGCCCTAGGACAAGTTTCTCCGGTGTCTGTGGCATCTATAGATGCGCTAATGCAAAGCGAAGGTATTCAGGGCACAGGCTACTTTGGAGAGGGTGAGACAAACGACGGCGGGCTCACTTATAGCTTGCCGGTTTACCACCAACTGTTAATCAACGGCGCAGCTATTGAGATATGCAGTGATAGCCAGGCTGACGGTGAATATAACCGGATAGAGAACCGACAACTTGTACGTTTTAATATCGCGATTGAAGGTTCCTATAATATTTTGATGGAGCGTAATGCGTTAAATACCAATTGGGATGCCTTAGTAGAGGTGGATCCGGATTTTTCGGTGTATAGGCAAGGCGAGGGGCTAGCTACCGCTGCTTCGGCTCCAGCCGCATCGGAATCATGGACTGGCAATTTGGTGGTTGGTGATTATGTTATCGATGCTTACGATTGGTTTAATGTGGATAGTGATTCCGGCACTGGCGGTTTGACCTGTTTCGATATTTCGGTATTAGTAAATTAACTAGAGGTATTTTTTATGCGTATCTTGCTTATTATTACGGTTTTTACTCTTGTCGCTTGCGGTCGATCGGAGCAAACAGTTAAACAAATAGCTGGTCAAACCGAATCTGCAGCAACAGCAGCGCCAAATAAAGAGGATATAGCCACTCCGGAGTCACTAGTGACGATAAAACCCGGCGCCGCTATAGTTCTCACATCGAATTACGTGGGGGCATTGCAGGTAGGCGAATTCGTTCCTTTAATGATTCAACTTCAACCCCAGTACTCAGCCGGTCAATTGAATGTTTCTTTTTCGGTTCCTGCTGGGCTGTCGGTAAAGGGGCAAACCCAATACTCAGAGACCTTTGTTGGACCGCAAGAATTTATCTATGAGCTTTTCGTCGGATCGGAAGTGGTAGGCGATTACAATCTGGGAATTATCGTTTCAGTGGACACAGATTCAGGCCTTGAAGAGGCTCGGGCATTCGCCGAAGTTATTAGTGTTACCGATCCTGCGGCAGTTCAGGTCGTGAAGCTACTTGAAAGTGACGAGCTAAAAGAGATTGAAGAGCAAGCTGAGCATTTTATGGAGGCTCAAGAAGAGATTATTTCTGGGCCTTAAAAATAGATCCCAAAAAGGTCATATAAATAGACCCCAAAGTTCTTGAGCAGCTTGCGTTGATCTATTAATATCCCCGACTAAATCACCCGGGTATTTACATGTCTATAGTTTCCGTTACCGAATCAGCCAGAGAGTACCTCGGCGGCTTACTTGCTAAGCAAGATGCCGAAGGCATGGCCGTGCGCATGTTTATACTTAATCCCGGTACACCTGAAGCAGAAACCTGCCTTTCTTATTGCCGCCCCGGCGAAGAAAAAGAAGATGACGAAACTGAAGAGCTACCTGAATTCCGGCTCTATTATGAAAAACGCAGCCTGACCTTTTTAGAAGATGCTACCGTTGATTATTCCGCAGACAAAATGGGTGGCCAACTAACTATTCGAGCACCTAACTCGCGAACGCCACGCATTACCGAAGACAGCGCTCTTGAAGATAAGGTTAACTATATTCTTTGGAATGACATAAATCCGGGATTAGCGGCACACGGTGGTGAGGTATCTTTAATAGAAATAGAAGAAGAAAATGTCGCGGTGCTGAAATTTGGCGGTGGCTGCCAGGGTTGCAGTCAGTTGGACGTCACTCTGCGTGATGGCGTTCAAAAAACTCTGATGGAAAAACTGCCTGAACTAAAAAGCGTGCGAGATATTACGGATCATTCCGACAGTTCAAACGCTTACTATAGTTAAAGAGTGGGTAAACTATCCCTAAGGGTCGGACCCTTCAAAGAGTTCTGGTTCGATAGTGGTGAGAGGGTTATTTCGATTGTCGCCGGAGAATTCGTCAATTGAATTGTCTTCTCGGCTAACCTCGCAGGAAGCACTCCAGTCTTCTGGTGCAGTTGCAGCCTGCACAGATATCTGCCGCCAGCCTTGGATATCAACTTCGCTCAACTCTCCATCAACATATTGAATTTCGATAGTGCGTTCATGATCATCAAAGGCAACAACCTTGAATTGCTGACCCAGTTGTCGACCCATATACCACTCGCCAATTTCTGGAACTTTAAATGCCATGATGGAATCTCCCTTATTAGTTGCTTTCATCATCAAACCATTACAATCTGTGGTTAATGGTGATCTTTCAGTGAGTTGTGTTAGGTCAAAATAAGGGTTGTAAAAGCAAACCTTAGGATTGCCGGAAATAGGTGCAGTCTTTGATTGGCTTTAGAGTCTCTTAGCGCCACAAATGATAAGAAATTTTCTTTAATATAAAACTTATCTAAAGAGACCTTTGCACGGAAGAATGTTTAACTTTCAGGCAAGGCAAAAACACGCGCAAAGACGGAGTTTATAATTATTAACGACCGATTGAGCATGATTTTAACGCTGCAAGGACTGAAATAGCTTTTGTGCAAAGGTCTTCTAAAGAGAATGAATAGGAACTATGACAGCAACAAATACTGGACGGCTAATTATAGATTTCGCGGGGCCGCGGCTCGATTCGAGTGATCTAGAATTGCTTTCGAAACCTCAAGTTGGCGGTGCTATCCTATTTTCCCGCAATTTCGAGAGCCGTCGGCAGATTCGTGAATTGGTTGGAGAAATCCGCGCGATTAAACCTGACGCGCTTATTTGTGTTGATCAGGAAGGCGGGCGTGTTCAAAGGTTTGCTGAAGGTTTCATTAAACTTCCTGCATTGCAGAAGATTCGAAAACTAGCTGAGTTAGAACCTGATAATACACAGGAGATACTTGGCAGTTTGGCCTGGTTGATGGCAGCAGAAGTATTGAGTACGGGAGTTGATCTTAGTTTTGCACCGGTTCTGGATTTGGATGAGTCCAATTCAGTGGTTATAGGTGATCGATCTTTAAGTCCGAATTCGGAGCAAGCGGTGCAGTTGGGGCGCATATATTTAGAGGCAATGCAGGCCGCGGGGATGGCAACCACGGGTAAACACTTTCCTGGCCATGGTGGAGTAACAGGCGATAGTCACACCGAACAACCAGCGGACAATCGAAGCTTCGAAGAAATTCAAAATCAGGACCTTGTTCCTTTTATAGAACTTATGCCTCTGCTGGATGCCCTGATGCCGGCCCATGTTATTTACTCTCAGGTGGATGCAAAGCCCGCGGGTTTTTCTAACAAGTGGATACAGCAAATACTGCGCCAAGATCTTGGCTATTCCGGTGTGGTTTTCAGCGATGATTTAAGTATGGAAGGCGCAGCGTCAGCAGGTAATGGCGTTGATCGAGCGCGAGCGGCGATAAATGCCGGCTGCGATTTGCTATTGGTGTGTAATGACCGACCTATGGCCCAACAAGTTCTACGATGGATGGTTGAGGATGGGGTTCCCGGATCTGACGCAGCAATCTCGATGCTAGCTCGCAAAAGCTGGACGGATTCTGAAATAATAGAGCATAAAAACTACGCTTTAGCGGCGCAATTTATTACAAAAATAGAGGAGGCACCAGCCCGTGTTTGATCAGTCGGATAGCTACTTTCAGGATTACTGGGTTTTTTGGGTATTTGGAATCGTATTTGCGGTAGCCATAGTAAATTTTATTGTTGGCCGCATAACCAAACAGGTGTTAAAACGAGCAGAAGGCACCAAGAACCTTTGGGATGACGCATTAATATTGGCCTTAAACCGACCCCTAGAATGGGCGGTTTGGTTATTTGGTATTAACTTTGCTGCTGCGGTTACCGCACAACTTACAGATACGGACTGGTTAGGGGTGTTAGGCACCATCAATCAGGTCGCATTGATCGTATTAATTGCCTGGACTTTGTTGCGCTTTTTAAAACGCGCGGAACGAAACGTCACCTCAGCAGACCATTTGCGCAAACCCATGGATCTAACCACGGCGCTAGCTATTGGTAAGTTGCTGCAGGCTTCGATAATACTCACGTCGATTTTGGTCATACTGCAAACACTGGGATACAGCGTTTCTGGAGTGCTTGCCTTTGGCGGCATCGGCGGTATAGCCATTGGCTTTGCGGCCCGGGATATTCTGGCAAATTTCTTTGGCGCCTTAATGATCTATCTGGATAAGCCTTTTTCCGTTGGCGATTGGATACGATCTCCAGATCAAGAGATTGAAGGAACTGTTGAGGATATTGGTTGGCGGCGCACCGTTATCAGAACTTTTGATAAGAGACCGCTTTATGTTCCCAATTCAGTCTTTAATACCATAGCGGTAGAAAATCCTTCGCGTATGGCCAATCGCAGAATCTATGAAACTATAGGTATTCGCTACGATGACGTAGAAATGATGCCGAGTATTATTGATGCGGTTAAAAAGATGCTGCAGGAGCATGACGAAATAGACACCAGTCAAACCATGATCGTGAATTTCAATGCCTTTGGTCCGAGCTCGCTCGATTTCTTTATATATACCTTTACCAAAACCACGGATTGGATCTACTTCCACGAAGTAAAACAGGACGTACTTTTGCTAGTTTCACGAATCATTACCGACGCGGGAGCCGAAATTGCTTTCCCAACTCAGACCTTATATATGGCGGATAATGGTCTGCCACAATCGCCGATAGATTCACTAAATCGGCCCGAACTCAAAACCGGTTCTTAATGAAGGCAATAATTACGGGATCCGGATTTGAAGCGGCGAGCTTCGGCACAGTTTTAGCGGAGCATAGTCCTCAGTCTTCGTTGGGCGCAGCGTCCGACAAAGTGGTTGAGCTGGAGATAGGTCCTAGAAGGTTTATGTGGTTGCGGCGTCATGGACCCATAGGTGGCATTGCGCCTCATCGCATAAATTACCGAGCAAATATTCATGCCTTAGCTGAGTTGGGTGTAACGCAGGTTATTGCTTTAAACACTGTGGGCGGTATTTCTGGGGAATGTCAGGCAGGTTGCTTTGTAGTGCCAGATCAAATTTTAGATCTATCTTGGGATCGTGAGGCATCCTTTTTTGACGGAGAATTTTTGCCGTTAAAGCATATAGATTTTACTCACCCCTATGACCAAGACTTACGCCAAAAGTTATTAGCTAGTGCCGCGCAGCTATCCCTGCCTATATTAGATGGCGGCGTCTATGCCTGTACGCGGGGTCCGCGCCTTGAGACGGCCTCAGAAATTATGGTATTGAAGGGACTTAGAGCTGATGTAGTAGGTATGACGGCTATGCCTGAGGCGGCTTTGGCCAGAGAATTAGATATTGCTTATGCGTCCTTATGTCTAGTGGTCAATCGCGCTGCTGGATTGGACGAAGCGGTATTGGAGGAGAAAAACTTGCGAGCTAAGGCAGGATTAATGATGGGTTCTGTAACTGAGCTTATAAAGTTGGCGATGGAGCTTTAATTCTATCTTTCTTCGGCTAACTTGTCCGATTCGACTTATGGTTCAGGTTCCACTTCTACTTCGACAATAGGCTCTTCTACTTTAAGGATTCGAACCAGCATTCCCAGTTTCGGATGATCCACAAAATGAAACTCTTCAGAGCGCATTCTTCGGTTCATATTAATTTTTGTGATTTGTCGAACGGCTCTATTTTCCGTAATTACCGTTATTTCCGGAATAGGTAGATAGAGCTCTTCCATTTGAGCAACCGAGACCCTTGGCATGGGAACTTCGATAATGAAGGGCTCTTCCTCAAACTCTGTCATATAGCTAGTTTGCTGTATTTCCGGTGGCGCAATTGGGGACATAGGCGCATACAGAGGCTTGCCCTCGATCATATCAGATCGCGCGGGTTCGCAGCCGAATGGAGGCTGCCACCAAGGTTCAAACTCCGGTGGAATCGCCAGAATATCCTCGTTTTCATCCAACGCTTCAGGAGGGGCAGGCTGCCGATATCTAAAGTGCTCGCAGGCGCTGTATAGGTTAGGCATTTCCGGCAACTGACTCAGGAAAAATACATCTTCTTCTCCTGCTTCCCCTAGCTCCACTTCAGCCGGCTGATAAAAGTCCGTAAGCCAAAGGTCGGCAGTTACATGCAGAAAACGGGATAGATGCAGTTTTAAAGAACCTTCGAGCTCAAAGTGTCCATCGACCTCTTCACCGCCGGTGATATGTATCCAGGGCGCATCAGGCTCGTCAACTAAGGGTTGCTGCCAAGCCTGATGCCAAAGTAACTGGTAACCATCAGTAACCCGAAAGGCATAGGCGTCGGTGTTCATATTACGGTCGTTTATGGCGAGTTTGCGCAGGGCAGGGGTAACTAAGGATTCGGATTCAAACATTGCTAGCAGGGGTTCTTGCAGCGACAGTTGGACTTCATCTGGCCAAGCTTCCTCAGTGGTGCCCTGCGCTATCAATTCTGGGAAATCTTGACGAAAAAACAGAAGCTCTACTTGGTACCATGATTGGGCTAGGCTCGATTCACTGCACAGGAGCGCCGCGAGAAATAATAATTCCGGTTTCATCAATTTAGCGGCAAGACCCAATTGCATTAGGCGCCAGTCTCGCTAGTTAATCCTACTAAAAGCTTTTGTAGAAAACCCAATTTGTTCTCCCTTGAATTGAAGTTACCAAAAAACTGCAATCGACTTGAACCGCTAAACTTATATTGATCCGGGTATCTTTGCACCAGTCCAATCAATTTCATAGGATCTAGCGGTGGGTTTTCAATAAAAGTAATGCTACCGGAGGTATCGCCAACGTCTATTTTGATTACTCCCAAAGGCGTGACATCTAGTTTTAGCTTGGCCAAGGCAAAAAGAGTTTTGATCGGATCAGACAATAACCCAAATCGATCAATCATTTCTATCTGAAGTTGTCTCAATGCCTCTTCGCTTTTTGCACCGGCAATGCGCTTATAAAGCTGCAATCGAGTATTAACATCGGGCAGATAATCTTCGGGAATTAGCGCAGGTACGCCCAGTTTAATTTCGATCTTTTTGCTATCTTCATTAAGACTAACCCTTTTGCCGGACTGGATATCTTTGACCGCACGTTCCAACATTTCCTGGTATAGCTCAAACCCGATAGCTTGAATCTGCCCGCTCTGGCTATCGCCTAACAGTTCGCCCGCACCGCGAATTTCCAAGTCGTGAGTGGCCAGTGCAAAGCCGCTGCCCAAATGATCCGCTTCTTCAATGGCAATTAAACGTTTCTCGGCATCTGCAGTAATGCTGCGTTTATCTGACGTAAGCATAAATGCATAGGCTTGATGGTGGGATCGACCCACGCGACCTCTAAGTTGGTGCAGTTGTGCCAGACCAAACTTATCGGCGCGATCAATAATCATGGTATTGGCGGTTGGGATATCAATGCCGGTTTCAATAATGGTAGTACAAAGTAAAATATCGAATCGTTGATGGTAAAAATCCGAAATAATGCGTTCCAATTCCTGCTCACGCATTTGACCGTGCGCAATAGCGATGCGTGCGGTCGGTACTAGCGCAGTTATTTCCTGAGCGCGTCTTTCGATAGACCGAATTTCATTGTGTACAAAATATACCTGCCCCCCACGCATTAATTCTCTTTGGATAGCTTCCTGAATCACGCGGTTCTCTTGGGGCTGCACAAAAGTCTTAATGGCTAACCTTCGCGCAGGTGGCGTGGCGATTATGGAGAGATCCCTTATCGAAGCCATGGCCATATTTAAGGTTCTTGGAATAGGCGTTGCCGTTAGGGTTAGTAAATCCACCTCGGCTTTAAGAGATTTCAAAACCTCTTTTTGACGAACACCAAAGCGGTGTTCCTCATCTACTATAAGTAATCCTAAGTCTATGGTGTTTAGATCTTGGTGCAGTAATTTGTGGGTGCCGATCAATATATCCAGCTTACCCTCGTCGAAGTTTTTAATGGTGGCAGCTTGCTCCGACGCACTCTTTAGACGTGATACCGCATCAACTTTCACCGGCCAGTTCGCAAAGCGGTCTCTAAAGGTTTCCAAATGCTGGCGGGCTAATAGAGTAGTGGGTACCAATATAACCACCTGCTTGCCAGCACTAGTGGCAATAAAGGCAGCGCGCATAGCGATTTCGGTTTTACCAAAACCTACATCACCGCAAATAAGGCGATCCATAGGTTTTGACGACGCCATATCTGTCTCTACTGCGGCGATACTGGTTAGCTGATCCTCGGTTTCTTCGAAGGGGAATTCGTTGCAGAACCGCTGATAGTCGGCTTTGTCGAAATTTAATGCCGTGCCCTGACGTGCTTGTCTTTGGGCGTAGACTTCCAACAGCTCGGCTGCAGTATCGCGAATTTGTTCGCGCGCTTTGCGTTTGGCTTTTTCCCACTGCTCATTGCCTAGTCGATGCAGGGGCGCTGTGTCGGCGTCAGCCCCTGAGTATCGGGAAATAAGGTCAAGAGAATCTACCGGAACGTAGAGTTTATTATCATTGGCATATATCAGAGCCAAGAACTCTTGGGCCGTACCATTGACCTTAAGCGTTTCTAGCCCCATAAAGCGGCCGATACCGTGTTCTATGTGAACAACCGGAGCTGCGGGACGCAATTCCGTAAGGTTGCGAATAATCTCTTCGGAGTTTGTCCAGTTACTCTGGGTTTTAGATTTTTCCTGTTTCTGCTGCTTGACCCGTTCGTTTAATAGATCGTTTTCGGCAACTAGTGCTATTGAATGGTCGAAGGATGTCCAGCCAGAGGGAATCTCGCCAATACATATAGCCAGCTTGTCGCTGGATTCAGTAAAGGCCTGCCAGTTATCAAAACTTGTCGGATGAAGATCAACTTCCCTTAGCGTCTCTAACATCAGTTCGCGACGCCCAGCCGATTCAGCACATATCAGTAGTCGGTCCAACTGACTGCATAGGGATTTGAAACCTGCAAAAGGGTTTTCTTGCTTATAGTGAAAGGCAACATCTGGCAGCGACTTTGGCGCCGGGCCGCCTTGCTTCTTGTCGAGCCTGACTCGGGCAAATTCATTCTGTGCCGCGAAACAATCTGCAACAGAAAAATACAGCTGAGATGGTTCTAGTAGCGGACGCTCCAGATTTCCGGAGTATTGTCCCTTGCGGTGCAGTAATTGCGTCCAAAACTCTTCAGTAGCCGAAGTTAAATCCGACAACTGAACCAGCTGTGTTTCTCTTGGCATATAGTCGAGCAAGCTCGCAGTTTGTTCGAAAAACAGCGGCAGATAGCTTTCAATGCCCTGCGGTGAATAGCCCTTTGTGATGCTTTGGTAAACGGAGGAGTTGCGAGGATCCGCTGCGAACTCCTGGTGCCAGCGCGTTCGAAAGTCCTGAATCGATAGATGATCTAGTGGAAATTCCCGTCCTGGTAGAATATTTATTTCGCTAATCTTCTCTCGAGTTAGCTGGGTTTCAGGATCAAAGGTGCGAATGGATTCGATTTCAGTATCAAAAAGATCAATACGACAGGGCGACTTCATGCCCATAGCAAAAATATCTATTAAAGAACCGCGAATCGCAATCTCGCCATGAGTATTTACGGTTTCTGTAATCCGGTAGCCGCGCTCAACCAAGGTCTTACAAAATTTATTCGGTAGAATCTCATCTCCGATTTTTAAACATAGGGAGCGACTGGTTACATAATTTACCGGCGGCAACCGATGCAGCATATTGGCAATGCTGGTAACCAATATCAGATTGTCGCCGCGAGCAGCGCGGTGCAGAACCTGCAGTCGTTCAGATATCAGATCTTCCGCCGGCGAAAATACATCGTAGGGCAGGATTTCATAGTCGCTGAACAGCGCTAATCGCGAACGAGTTTTTTTGTCTAGAAAGAAACTAAGGGCGGAAAGCATTTCCTGCGCTTCGTTTGCGGTCCTAGTGATGACTAGAACTGGTGCAGCGCTAAGATTGTCACAAATAGCTAGAGCAGCAGCGCTAAGCGGGAGCTCGGGCCAATAGGAAGCTTCTTTAGAGTCTTCAGAAAAACTAAGGTGTGAGAACAGCTGTGCCAAGGTAATAGAGTGCAGAGCAAGTGTAAAAAGAGGAGCCGCTATTCTAGCAGCTTGAGTAGAAATTTCCGCCATAGAATTCGCGTGGAATTAATAGTTTTTCTTTGAGTAACTAATGTTCTTAAGAGACTGTGCACAGCAAAATTCTTAACATTCCATCGATCGCTATCAGGAGACAAATACTTACAAAGTAAATGCGATATCTGTTGCGCAGTATATTGGCGCCCAAATGTACGTAGCTGTGTATAAAACGTGACAGAACAAAAAGCCAAGCGCAAATCATTAGAACTAGTGAATTGGTATCTGTTACATAAATCAGAATGCAGGTGATACAAAAAAGCGGTGGAATCTCAAGCAGGTTGGTTAGGTGTCGAGAGTTTGCACGACAAGCCTATGGTTCATTTCCCATGTTGTAGAGTCGGTAATGCTTGTGGGAGACCCCTCCTGACTTAATAGCAGCTACCCGCATAAAGAGATGTTCTGAGCAGCACATAGACTGTAAGCGCCAGCATCGGGAAAATAGGATAAAGAATGAGTTTGTCAGCCATAATATTAGTCTTTATTTACTGCTGCTGATCTTATTGTGACACCGAAACAGATCATTTGGCTATCACCTCATCTGCCTCTATAATGCCGCGCTTAAACTGTCCTTTTCTGGAAGCAAAAATTGGCCACAATTAATCGACCCGTCCCAGACGATTTTTTCAAAGATTGGAAAGAGCGTGAAGCCTTAGCTGAGTCCATGATTCCTGTTATCGGCAAACTGCATCGCGATAACAATGTGGCCTGTTATATCTACGGCCGCAATCTGATTAATCGATCGGTTATTGACATTATGAAAGCTCACCGGTTTGTGCGTCAGGTTGAGCGCAATGAGCTGTCCGAGTTCGAGACCTATCCGGTTTTAGAAGAGCTAGCGAAGCTGAACCTAGGCCCATCGCATATTGATGTGGGCCGTATCGCTGCTCAGTATATGAATGACGATCACGGCATGTCTTTATCAGACTATGTTCGACAGGAAGTTGGTGAGGCGGCAGATAATCCCTCAGATCCACTGCCTAAGCCACAGCACGTTGTGCTTTATGGCTTTGGTCGAATTGGTCGCTTGATGTGCCGTTTGATGGCAGAAAAGTCCGGTGGCGGTCAGGCGTTAAGATTGCGCGCTGTAGTAGTTCGCTCTAGCAAAGATCCGGTTAAAGATTTGATTAAGCGAGCGAGCTTACTGCGACGCGATTCTATCCACGGCGGATTTAAAGGCACCATTCGTGTGTTGGAAGAAGAAAGTCAGTTGGTAGTAAACGGCAATGTAATTCAGTTTATCTATGCCAATTCACCAAGCGATATCGATTACACACAATATAGTATTCATGACGCAATCGTTGTAGACAATACCGGTGCATGGCGAGATGAGTCTGGCCTTAGCCAGCATCTTAAAGCCAAGGGTGTAGCAAAAGTATTGCTAACTGCACCAGGTAAAGGCGGAATTAAAAATATCGTAGCGGGCATTAATCACGGACTGATTGATCCTGAAAACGACAAAATAATCTCTGCGGCTTCTTGTACCACTAACGCTATTGTACCGGCCCTTAAGCTGATAAATGACCAATACGGCGTAGAGCGCGGCCATGTTGAAACCGTGCACGCTTACACCAATGACCAAAATCTAACAGATAACTTCCACAGTGCTGAGAGGCGCGGACGAAGTGCGGCTATGAATATGGTATTGACGGAAACCGGTGCTGCTAAAGCGGTTGCAGTTGCGCTGCCCGAGTTGGCGGGTAAGTTGACGGGTAATGCTATTCGTGTGCCTACTCCGAACGTTTCCATGGCTATCCTGAATTTGACGCTTACCAATGCGGTTGAGCGAGATTCTTTGAACGAATTTATGCGCAACGCCGCTCTGCGTTCGCCTTTGCTGAAGCAGATAGAATATACGGATTCGCCTGAAGTGGTGTCCTCGGATTTTATTGGTTCTCGCACCGCTTGTATTTATGACGCTAAAGCGACTATTACCAATGGCAATTCCGCGGTTATTTACCTTTGGTACGACAACGAGTTTGGTTATACCTGTCAGGTTCATCGTGTGCTGGAGAAATTTGCTGGTGTTGATTACGCGACCTATCCTAAGAAGGCATAAGGTAAGGGATCAAGTACTTGATCTAAACCTCTTGAACTAAACCCCTTGAACTATAAGGGGGGCTGGAAAGATTCGATTTTTCTGGCCTTTTTCCATTTCTGTAGTTATAAAAAAGTCATTTACTAACAGTAAGTTGGGTTGTTCACCGATATGTGTAATTGACAGGCAAAAGGGGGATTCTCTCTGGCTTTTTGGGCTCCAAATCGTTATACTCGCGCCCTACCGGCGGCTGCCGAATTTAGTGTCTTTTCAAGAACTGAATAATTGCCTGCATGACGGCAATACGCATAGGAATAGGCGTTTCAAAAGACTTCCATCCGATCAGATAAATGGTTTGATTTTATGATCTCGATTAAGCGAGGCCTTAATGTGCCTCTCTCTGGTTCTCCTCGTCAGGAAGTTGGCGACCGGAAGCCGATTACGCAAGTAGCTTTATTAGGCCAGGACTACATCGGCATGAAGCCGACGATGTTGGTTCAAGAGGGCGATACCGTTGCACTGGGCCAAAAGCTATTTGAAGATAAAAAGAATCCGGGTGTTTTTTACACCGCGCCTGCTGCGGGCAAGATAGCAGCTATAAATCGCGGCGACCGCCGGGTATTCCGATCATTAGTTATTGATATTGATGACAGCGGCGAAAAGCGCAGCTTTAACACCCACACTGAATCTGAGCTAAATTCTCTCAACGCAAAGGTGGTTGCCGACCAACTAATTGAAAGTGGCCTCTGGACAGCTCTGCGCACAAGGCCTTACAGCAAAGTTCCCTCTGCTGATTCGCAGCCCGCAGCAATTTTTGTATCCGCCATGGATACTAATCCGCTTGCTGGTGACCCCGCATTGGTGATTAGCCACCATCAGACTGATTTCGGCGCTGGTTTGGCAGTTCTGTCTAGGCTGACTAGCGGATTTGTCTATGTGGGCAAGGCAGTTGGAAGCAGTCTTCCTGAAGCTGCCAACAAAAACATCAAAGTTGAAGAGTTTTCTGGCCCGCACCCTTCAGGGTTGGTGGGAACTCATATTCATAAGTTGTTTCCAGCGGCTGCATCGCGCGTTGTCTGGACCATTGGTTACCAGGACGTTGTCGCCGTTGGAATTCTTTTCTTAAAGGGTGAGCTTTGGATGGATCGCCTGGTTTCCCTTGCAGGGCCGCAGGTCGAAAATCCGCGTGTTATAAAATCCAGACTTGGTGCCAGCCTTGAAGAGATAACCAAGGATGAGCTGAAAGAAGGCGAGAGTCGAATTATTTCTGGTTCTGTTTTGGCCGGCGCAGCCTCTTCCTTTGGTACCGAGTTCCTGGGTCGCTATCAGGTTCAGGTAAGCGTGCTGCAAGAAGGCCGGGACCGCACAATGCTGCACTATGCATTGGCGGGCAAAGAACGCTACTCAGCCTTGCCTATCTATATTTCAAGCTTAGATAAGAAGCGTCAGTGGAATTTAACCACTACTACTAATGGCAGTGATCGAGCGATGGTGCCTATAGGCGCTTATGAATTGGTTATGCCCCTAGATATATTGCCAACACAGTTGCTAAGAGCACTAATAGTGGGCGATACCGAAACTGCCCAAGATTTGGGCGCCCTTGAACTAGACGAAGAGGATTTGGCTTTGTGTACTTTTGTCTGTCCGGGTAAATACGAATTTGGTCCCATACTGCGGGATAATCTAACTCGCATCGAGCAGGAGGGATAGATGGGCCTTCGTAAATATCTCGATGACATAGCACCCAATTTTTCCAAGGGCGCAAAACATGAAAAGTGGTACCCGCTATACGAAGCGGTAGACACCATCTTCTATATGCCAAGCCGGGTTGCTCACACCGGTTCCCATGTTCGCGACGGTATAGATTTGAAGCGCATTATGATTACAGTTTGGGCCTGTACTTTTCCCGCTATGTTTTATGGTATGTGGAATCTGGGCTTTCAGGCCAATACCTATATCGAACTTAACGGTTTGGCTGGCAGTGGGACCTGGCATGATATCTTTATCGGCATGTTCTCAAGCTATAACCCAGATTCCTGGTGGGATAACTTTTGGTACGGCGCATGTTTCTTTCTGCCTATATATATAACGGTCTTTGCGGTCGGTGGTTTTTGGGAAGTGCTATTTGCAACCATCCGCAGGCACGAAATTAACGAAGGCTTCTTTGTTACCTCGGTACTTTTTGCGCTAACTTGCCCACCGGATTTACCTTTATGGATGGCAGCTCTGGGTATTAGTTTCGGCATAGTAATTGGCAAGGAAGTTTTTGGAGGTACGGGTAAAAACTTCTTAAACCCAGCGCTTTCCGGCCGAGCCTTTCTCTATTTTGCCTATCCAGCTTCCATGAGCGGCGACGCCGTTTGGACTGCCGTAGACGGCTTTACCGGTGCAACCATGCTCAGTGTGGCTGCACAGGAAGGTATGGCAGCTATATATGAGCAGATGACCTGGAAGGATGCCTTTCTGGGAAATATGCAGGGCTCTATTGGCGAAACCTCTACCCTAATGTTGCTAATTGGCGGAGCGGTTCTCATGATCATGCGCATTGCCAGCTGGCGAATTGTATTGGGTACCTTTGCCGGAATGGTAGTTACCTCATTGTTATTCAATTTTATCGGCAGTGAAGATAATTCAATGTTTGCCATGACTTGGCAATGGCACCTCGTATTAGGTGGCTTTGCCTTTGGCATGATCTTTATGACCACGGACCCTGTCTCGGCAGCTATGACCAATATTGGCCGGTTATGGTACGGCGGCCTTATCGGTTTTATGTGTGTGCTTATTCGAGTAGTTAACCCGGCTTTCCCGGAAGGTATGATGTTAGCGATTCTATTTGCGAATCTGTTTGCGCCCCTGATAGACCACTTTGTGATTAAGGCCAATATCAAAAGGAGGATGAATCGTGTCAAATGATACGGTAGGTAAAACCCTACTAGTCGCCTTCAGTGTCTGTTTGGTTTGCGCCGTTGTGGTATCTACCGCAGCAGTTGCGCTTAAACCTTTACAAGACGCTAATATCGAACGTGATAGACAGCAAAATATATTGGCCGCTGCAGGCCTGTTAGACGAATCGATGACGGTGGAAGAACAGTTTTCTTCGGTTCAGGTGCGGGCGGTAGATCTATTTACGGGCCAGTTCACCGACGATATAGATCCGACCAGCTATGATCACCTGAAAGCCGCTAAGAGCTCTGATCTTTCCTCTTCATTTGCAGAGCTAAATACATCTGATATTGCCAAGATCGGCCGCCGTGAGAACTACGCAGTGGTTTATCTGGTTGAAGACGCTCGCGGCCAGCTGGACAAAGTGATTTTACCAATTCGTGGATATGGGCTTTGGTCCACCATGCAGGGTTTTCTCGCATTAGAGGAAGATCTGAACACCGTGGCGGGCATTGGTTTCTTTTCTGATGGAGAAACTCCCGGATTGGGTGGCGAGATCAATAATCCCGACTGGAAAGCCCAGTGGATTAATAAAGAAGCTTTTAATAATGGCGCGCTTGTACTTGAAGTGATCAAGGGAGCTGCTGCACCTGATGCAGCTTCGACTATAGACGGACTCTCCGGAGCTACCTTGACTACCAAGGGAGTGGACAATCTAATCAAATTTTGGCTGGGCGAGAATGGGTTTAGACCATTCCTGGACAACCTAAAAGCAGCGGGGGTCTAAGATGTTTAAGGCTGTTAAAGAAGCTCTGCTTGATCCGATTTTTAATAATAATCCGATAGCATTACAAATCTTGGGCATATGTTCCGCTTTGGCGGTTACCTCAAGCCTGTCAGTAACCGTAGTAATGTGTATTGCACTTACCTTGGTAACGGCATTTTCCAACTTTTTTATCTCGGTTATACGTCACCAAATTCCAAACAGTATCCGCATTATTGTTCAGATGACTATTATCGCTTCGTTGGTGATTGTGGTTGACCAGTGTCTTAAAGCTTATGCCTACGACATCAGTAAGAGTTTGTCGGTATTTGTTGGTTTGATTATCACCAATTGCATCGTGATGGGTCGTGCTGAAGCCTTTGCTATGAAGAACCCGCCTGTTGTGAGTTTTATCGATGGAATCGGTAACGGGCTTGGCTACAGCGTGATGTTACTTGCACTGGCATTTATTCGTGAGCTGTTTGGTTCCGGCAGTTTGTTTGGTTTTGATGTTATGCCAGCGTGGTATGTACCAAATGGTTTGTTGTTACTGCCACCTAGCGCATTCTTCCTGATTGGTCTTTTTATCTGGGCTTTGCGCAGCTGGAAAACGAGTCAATTTGAGGCGCCCGATTTTAAAATCTGCGCTAATTCAGAAGCTTCGGAGGCCCACTAATGTTCGAACAACTTTTGGGCCTATTTGTTCGCTCAATCTTTATCGAGAATATGGCTCTGGCCTTTTTTTTGGGTATGTGCACCTTTTTGGCTATATCCAAAAAAATTGACGCGGCTATTGGGCTTGGTATTGCCGTAGTTGTGGTTTTGGCAATAACGGTCCCAGTTAATAACCTGCTTCTTGCCTACTTGCTTGATGAGGGAGCTTTGGTTTGGATTAGTAAAAGTCTGGGGGGCGTGGATTTGCGTTTCTTGGGGCTGCTTAGCTATATAGGGGTAATTGCCGCAATCGTTCAAATCATGGAAATTTTTTTGGATAAATACGTACCAGCTCTGTATGCGGCCCTTGGTGTATTTTTGCCGCTTATTACCGTGAACTGCGCCATTTTGGGAGCCTCGCTCTTTATGGTTGAGCGCGACTACAATTTTTCTGAATCAGTTGTATTCGGATTGGGCTCTGGCGTTGGTTGGGCTTTGGCTATCACAGCGCTTGCCGGTATTCGGGAAAAGCTGAAATACAGCGACGTGCCCGCTGGCCTGCAAGGCTTAGGCATTACTTTTATCACTGTTGGATTGATGTCTCTTGGCTTCATGTCCTTCGGTGGTATTGATATTTAGTATCTGAATTAGAGAGATTTTGATGGATTTAGTAACCCTGACGATCACCGTTGGTGTGGCCATGTTTACCGCCATCGTGCTGACGCTCGTAGCGATTATTTTGATTGCTCGTAAACAAATGGTCAGTACAGGCAGTGTGGCCATCGTGGTTAATGACGAAAAAACTTTGTCAGTTCCAGCCGGTGGAAAGCTACTTAATACTCTGGCGGACGGCGAGCTATTTCTGGCTTCGGCCTGCGGCGGCGGCGGCACCTGTGCTCAGTGTAAATGCATTGTGCATGATGGCGGTGGCTCGATATTACCTACTGAAGTGTCGCACTTCACTCCTCGCGAGATTCGTGAAGGGTGGCGCTTGTCTTGCCAGGTTCCTGTTAAGCAGGATATGAAGGTAGTGGTTCCCGAAGAAGTATTCGGAGTTAAACAATGGGAATGTGAGGTTGTTGCCAACGACAATGTGGCCACCTTTATTAAAGAACTGCATCTGAAGCTCCCAGAAGGCGAGAGTGTCGATTTTAAAGCGGGCGGATACGTACAGTTAGAGCGTCCTGCCACTCACGTTAAATATCAGGATTTTGATATTGCTGAAGAATACCGGGGCGATTGGGAGCACTTTGGTTTCTTTAAAAATGAGTCGGTTACTACTGAGCCAGTTATCCGCGCTTATTCCATGGCCAACTATCCGGAAGAGAAGGGTGTTCTGAAGTTCAATATTCGAATCGCCACTCCACCGCCTAGAACGGAAGGATTGCCACCTGGAGTTATGTCCTCTTGGGTCTTCAGTTTGAAAACTGGAGATAAGGTTAATGTATTTGGCCCTTTCGGCCACTTCTTCGCACGTGATACCAAAGCGGAGATGGTCTTTATCGGCGGTGGTGCCGGTATGGCGCCAATGCGCTCTCATATATTTGATCAGCTAAATAGACTCAATTCAAAACGTAAAATCAGCTTCTGGTATGGCGCTCGTAGCATGCGCGAGGCCTTCTATACGGAAGATTATGACAAGCTAGCAACAGACAACACTAACTTCGAATGGCACCTGGCGCTTTCAGACCCTCAGCCTGAAGATAACTGGGAAGGCGATACTGGCTTTATCCACAATGTATTGCTGGAGAACTATCTTAAGGACCACGCGTCCCCTGAAGATTGTGAATTCTATATGTGCGGGCCGCCTATGATGAATGCGGCCTGTATAGATATGCTGATTAACTTAGGTGTAGAGCGAGAGAATATCCTTCTCGACGACTTCGGCGGCTAATGTCCACTCCTTATGCAAACATTCTTTATCGCCCTTTTTGCTTTTCTAACTGTTATGACGATTATGGCCGTCGGCGTAATTCTGGGCCGTAACCCCATTGCCGGTTCTTGCGGTGGTGTTGGTGCGGCTCTAGGTGAGGTAGATTACGAATGTGAACTTTGCGGCGGTGATGAAACGAAGTGCGAATCTCTAAATGCTGAAAGCCAGGATGCCAGTCCGTCCGCAAAGAGTAGTTTCTGCACTATTGACTAGAGAATCTGGGCTGATTAAAAGGCTTGGATTGTTGTATGGGTGCTCAAAAGAACCAGGTAAGCTGCTGGGCAACGGCTGTGTCAGAAATTAAATCGGCGATTAAAAATATGGTAGCTAAAAGTAGAATTTGTCTCATGACAATCCCCTTTCTTCTTGAGTGAGACAAAGCCTATCCTATTTCGTATTATGTCAGTCACAGTTAGCGGCCGCCTCTAAGGTACTAAAAGTCAAAACCGCCAACTCATAGACACTTTTTTTGAGAGCAGGTACTCAAGTTGATCGCAGTCGCACAAAATCAGGGCATTAAATAGACCTATGAATGCAGTCCTTCCATTTATTGCCAAGCGCTATTTGAGAGGTCAAAGGCGCCACCGATTTGGTGGTTTGGTTGGTTTATTTTCATTTTTTGCGCTGCTGATTGGGGTTGCTTCCCTGATTTTGGTCTTGTCGGTAATGAATGGCTTTAATACCGAGTTAACTGGCCGGTTTCTGGAAGTATTGCCTCACATCACAGTATTTATAGAGCCCGAGATGGAGAGCGAGGGCGAGAGCGATTTTTCTGCAAGATTAAGCACTCACCCGGAAGTGCTGGCAGTATCTCCAACTATGGAAGACTTCGTGCTGCTTACCCACAGAGACAGGCAGTTGGCAATTGCCTTAACCGCAGTTGATCCGATTCTCGATTCAGCTGTGGTGGATATGGAGCCCGCCGGAGTTCTTGGTGATTGGCAAGATTTTATTGACCAGGAATATGGCATAGCCATTGGTATGCAGGCGGCAAATGCACTGGGATTGGATATTGGCGATACGGTTCGCGTTAATTTTGCTCGCGTTCGGGTATTGCCCACAGGTTTGTATCCTATATCTAGAGGTTTTGTGGTGACCAGTATATTTGCTACCAATTCCCAGATAGATTTAGAATTGGCAATGGTTCGGTTAGAAGACGCCGAGCCTTTGATGCGAAATTCCAGTGCCGAATCTGGCTGGCGTATTAAGTTAGAAAATCCCCTATTGGCCGAATCAGCCTTTCGTGAATACTCCCAAGATAATCAATATCGCCTGGTGCCCTGGCAGAGTCGCCTTCACGGGCTCTACGAAGCCATGAAAATGGAAAAGATAGTAGTGGGCGCCATGCTGGTACTGGTTGTGCTTGTGGCGTCATTCTCGCTAGTAGCAAGCCTTGTAATGACCGTGGCAGAAAAGCGTACCGATATCGCGGTGCTTAAAACCATGGGTGCTGACAGCTCTATTATTGTGGGTATATTTGTATTTCAGGCTTTGGTATTAGGCTTTGTCGGAATAGCATGTGGGGCTTTGCTGGGCACCGTTTTGGCGTTGAACTTTAGTGAATTAATTCGATTTTTTGAGTCGCTTTTTGGTTTTCAGGTTTTTGACCCAAATGTTTTCTATGTAAGTCAATTACCTACCGATTGGCGCTTCTCTGATTTACTCGTTGTCTGTGGTGTTTCCGGATGCATAGCGCTGCTGACCTCAATTGTGCCGGCCATACAGGCTGCACGTATTGCGCCCGCTGAAGCTATCCACTCTAACGGCTAGTGGATATTTATGTGAATTCCTCGAGAGATAAATATTAATGGATAGGCAAGAACAGTGGGTATTAACCTGCTCTGAGGTGGTTAAAAGTTACCGCTGTGGGGCTGAGGTTTTAACCATTCTCAATAATCTCGAGTTATGGGTGAAAGCCGGAGAGATGCTAGCAATTTCTGGGGCCTCAGGATCCGGAAAATCTACCTTGTTAAATTTAATAGGTGGGCTGGATGGTGCAGATTCCGGTTCTGTATCTGTGTGCGGCACTAGAATAGAAGAGCTGAATGAAAATCAGCGCGCTAGACTTCGAAATAAATACCTAGGTTTTGTCTACCAATTCCATCACCTACTACCGGAGTTCACTGCATTAGAAAATGTGGCGATGCCAAGAATGTTAGCGGGAGAAAGTTTAAAGATTGCCAAGATTGCGGCGCTTCCCTTGCTTGAATCTGTTGACATGGCAGATCGAGCCGATCACCGCCCGTCACAACTATCCGGTGGTGAGCGACAGCGTGTTGCCATAGCCCGGTCCTTGGTTACGGATCCGGCTTGTGTGCTTATGGACGAACCCACAGGTAACTTGGATCAAGGCAATGCTGAATTGGTAATGGATTTGATCACAGGAATTAACTCTCGCACCGGAACTGCAATCATTCTGGTAACTCACGATGCCGCAGTTGCCGGTCGGATGCAGCGAAGATTAAACCTAATAGATGGCGGCCTTCTGGAAAATCCTTGAACGCATTGTTTATCGCTAGACGCTACGTATTCGGTGCTCGACTGCATCGCATTGGTAGCACCGTAAGTCTATTGTCAGTAATAGGCCTTGCCCTTGGTTGCAGCGTCCTTATTGCGGTCTTATCGGTAATGAATGGCTTCGACAGGGAGCTACGCGAAAAAATACTAACTATGGTTCCCCATATTAGATTGTTGCCGGCAGGAGAATTGGCAGATTGGACGCAAGATTCAGTTTTTTTGGCTGATGACCAAGACATAGTATCCGCTACTCCCTATGCAGAATTAACTGGTTTAGTTCGATATCGAGGCGAAGCTGCGCCTTTATTGCTTTGGGCCATTGACCCTGTCCAAGAATCTGAACATGGCCAGCTTAGAAATCAACTCGGTGAGGAAGTTTTCCAACTCTTAAATCAGCAGGAGGGTTTGATTCTCGGAAGTGAGCTGGCGGATATTTTAGGCGTAACCATTGGCGACAATTTAACCCTAATTGCTCCTGATGGCAGTGCCGCTAAATTTGCCGGATTTGAGGTGTTAGATATATTTTCTACCGGAACCGAGCTTGATCGGCGAATGGCAATAACCTCTTTGTCGACTTTGGATCAAAAAGGTTTTTATGGCAGCGCCGTCGAGGGTATAGCCCTATATTCGAATCGTGTTTTTGATGCCTACACCCACGCTTATCAGATATTGGAAAAGTTACCGCGAGGTTATAGAGCCACTACCTGGATCTCGAGCCATGGCAATCTTTTTGAAGCGATTCAAATGTCCCGTTACTTAGTTGCGCTGATCGTATTTCTGCTACTCGGAATAGCTGCCTTCAATGTAATTGCATCATTAATGATTACAACTGCTGACCGTCAATCAGATATCGCGATACTTAAAACCTTAGGAGCGGAAAGCAAATTTTTATTACAGCTGTTTAGTCTTCAAGGGTTTTTAATCGGGTTAATAGGGGCGGTTGTCGGAGCGTTATTAGGGGTGGCTCTAAGTCTTTCTCTTACAGATATTGTTAGGTTACTGGAGCTTCTATTGGACCGGCAGTTTCTGCAGTCAAATATCTATCCTCTGAACTATCTTCCTACTCAACTAATATGGTCGCAGGTGCTAATTGTGAGTTTTGTGGCACTATTGCTTTCTACTTTGGGCTCACTATATCCGGCGCTATGTGTGCTTTCGGTGCAACCTGCGGAAACCTTACGGTACGAATAATAGTAGCTAACTGCTTCCGGAGATATTGAGAGAAATATTCAATCCCAGATTCTCGAAATATACCCAGCTTTGGCTAATATAGATCTTCTTTTAGTGTCTCAGCACGGCTGTGGTGCCTCGTTCATCCAGAGTTTTCTATCTAGGCTTAGCCCTGAGATGGAAATAGTTTCTGCCGGCTCCGGCAATTCTTTCGGGCGCTCCAGAAAGGACGTACTTCTGCGCTATAATCAAGTTGGATCAGAGTTATATTCAACGGCGGAACAGGGGGCTCTATTTTTTGAGTGGACATCTTTGAGGGGCAATAACGCTTTGAGCGCCAGTAGAAGTATTTAACGCTATTGGTGGCAGGAATAGGAATCTTAGAGATTCTGGTCTGAACTAGATAAACTTCCCAGAATCTTCTTGCTGTTCTCAGAGTGGAAAATGACAGGCACTAGTTCAAATCGATTCTCCTTAATTGATTCAGTTCGTGGATTTTCTGTGTTGCTGATGATTATTTTTCATTTCTGTTTTGATCTTCGTTACTTCGGATTTGTTGATTGGAATGTACCAAACGGGCCAGGTTGGTGGCAGTTCCGCTATCTAATTATTAGTCTCTTTATCGGTACTGCGGGCATTAGCCTTTCCTTGGCGCAGGGAGCTGGATTTCATAAAAGATCCTTTCTAGTGCGTCAGGGAAAGCTACTAGCAGCTGCGGCAGCAATTAGCCTAATGTCCCTGTTTATGTTTCCGCAAAGCTGGATCTACTTTGGCATTCTCCATTTTGTTTTCGTTGCCAGTCTTATTTGCCTATTTTTAGTTCCTCGACCTAGATTGGCTTTGGCCCTCGGTTGCCTGATAGTTTTGGGGTATATGGCAGGATATTTTCACCCATATTGGCCCTTTGTTTATGCGACGGAATACCTTCCGGCTTACACAGAGGACTATGTGCCCTTTTTCCCTTGGCTCGGCGTTTGTTTTATTGGTGTTTATCTTGGCAGTCTCATACGCGGCCGACAGCCTAGCTTTTGCCGAATTTCTGAATCCAAGACGGTATATATTGGGCGGCATGCACTTGTTATATACCTTATCCATCAGCCGCTATTATTTGCGGGTTTCTCAGCCTATCTTTGGCTGCTTCCACTCTGACTTTTGTCTTACTGGATAAAAGTCTCCTTTTACGCGCAAATCCGCGAAAAGACTGTTAAAATTGCAGCCTAGATTGGGGGCAAAAAAGGCTAGTCAAATCATTCGTATTTTTGATGATGGATTGACTCATATTTATTGAGCTATCCCCCGATAAAAATGACGAAGGCCTGAACACAGGCACATACTATCAACTACGAGGAAGGTCCTCTCCATGGGTGAGCTAGCCAAAGAAGTATTCTCGATAAATATCGAGGAAGAATTACAGCAGTCCTACCTGGATTACGCAATGAGCGTGATAGTAGGCCGTGCGCTTCCAGATGTCCGCGATGGGCTTAAACCAGTGCATAGACGCATACTGCATGCAATGAATGAGCTGGGTAACGTCTATAACAAGCCTTATAAGAAATCTGCCCGGGTAGTGGGCGATGTCATCGGTAAATATCACCCCCACGGCGATTCCGCTGTTTACGAAGCTATAGTGCGTATGGCACAACCCTTTTCATTGCGTTACATGATGGTAGATGGTCAGGGTAACTTCGGTTCTGTAGATGGTGACCGCGCTGCGGCAATGCGTTACACAGAAATTCGAATGGCTCGCATTGCGCAAGAGATGCTTGCAGATCTTGATAAAAATACCGTCGACTTTGTCGAAAACTACGATGGTACTGAACATATCCCTGAAGTATTGCCGGCTCGTATTCCCAATCTCTTGGTGAATGGGTCCTCCGGTATCGCGGTTGGTATGGCGACCAATATCCCTCCTCACAATCTGACTGAAATAATTAATGGCAGTTTGGCGTTGCTGGACAATGAAGAAATTGGCATCGATGAATTGATTGAGTATATTCCTGGGCCAGATTTTCCTACCCACGCGATTATCAACGGCCGTGCAGGCATTCATTCGGCCTACCACACGGGTAGAGGGCGGATATATGTGCGTTCAAGAGCCGAAGTAATTGTTGATGAAAAAACCGGTCGCGAAACGATTTTGGTTCACGAGCTTCCTTATCAGGTAAATAAGGCGCGATTGATAGAAAAAATCGCTGAATTGGTAAAAGAGAAAAAAATCGAGGGCATTTCTGAACTTCGAGACGAATCCGATAAAGACGGCTTGCGTGTTGTTATCGAAATGAAGCGTGGCGAGTCTGGCGAGGTAATTCTTAATAACCTATACGCTCAAACTCAGATGGAAACTGTATTCGGCATTAATATTGTTGCTCTTGCTGATGGGCAACCGCAGACGTTAAACCTTAAGCAATTGTTAGAGCACTTCCTTAAGCATCGTCGTGAAGTAGTTACCCGTCGCACTTTATTCTTGCTTATGAAAGCGCGCGAGCGCGCACATGTATTGGAAGGGCTTACTATTGCCATTTCTAATATCGATCCGGTAATTGAGCTGATTCGCAAATCGCAAAATCCTGCCGAAGCGAAGCTTGCTCTTATTGCTAATGGTTGGAATCCTGAGGCCGTAGCCGGCATGCTCGAGCGAGCAGGTGCTGATGCATCTCGCCCTGAAGGCTTGGAAAAAGAATTTGGCATGCGCGGCAAAGAATACTTCCTATCTCCAGATCAGGCTCAGGCAATATTGGATTTACGCCTGCACAGACTAACGGGTCTCGAGCACAACAAATTAATTCAAGAGTACAAACTAAAACTCGAAGAAATTGAAGAGCACTTGGGAATTTTGGGCGATAGCGATAAGTTGGTTGCGGTCATACGTGAAGAGTTGGAACTTGTTCTTGAAGCATACGGCGATGAACGCAGAACAGAAATCGTAGAAAGCCGTTTGGATCTAACCCACGAAGACTTGATTCCTGAAGAGGATAGGGTGGTCACACTTTCTCATGGAGGCTACGCAAAAAGTCAACCACTTGCAGATTATCGTGCACAACGTCGTGGCGGTACCGGTAAGTCAGCAACAGCGGTTAAAGAAGAAGATTTTGTTGAAAAGCTACTGATTGCCAATACTCACGACACTATTCTGTGTTTCAGTGATATGGGTAAAGTTTATTGGCTTAAAGTATTCCAAATTCCAGTTGCCAGCCGCCAATCCCGTGGTCGGCCTATGGTGAACTTATTGCCATTGGATGAAGCAGAAAATATCACCTCTATCCTGCCGGTAAGCGAATATTCCGATGACAGATATATTCTTATGGCTACCGCGATGGGTACCATCAAAAAGACGGTATTGTCAGCTTATGCGCGCCAACGGAGTGTTGGCCTAAAGGCGGTTGAGTTGGATGAAGGTGATCATCTGATAGGAACAGCAATTACCGATGGCGAATCCGATGTAATGTTATTTGTCGATTCCGGTAAGGCAATTAAGTTTAATGAGCTGGATATTCGTACTACAGGACGTGTTTCACGAGGTGTTCGTGGTATTCGTATTAAAGATGATCAACAGGTTATCTCTTTGATGGTTCCAGACCCTGAAAGCAAGGTTCTGTCGGTTACAGAGAATGGCTATGGTAAGCAAACTCAGGTCTCTGAATTTTCTACTCAGGGTCGTGGCGGACAGGGCGTAATTGCCATGCAGTGCTCAGATCGGAATGGCTCCCTTGTTAGCGCTTTGGAGATTATTCCAGGCGATGAGGTGATGCTGATCTCTGACGGCGGTACAGTTGTTCGTACTGCCACAGATGAAATATCAACTCTGGGTCGTAATACTCAGGGTGTTCGGGTTATCCGCCTGAAGAAAGAAGAAAAATTGATCGCTGCCGAACGTATAGCGGAATCAGAAGAAGAGGAGTTTCCTGAAGAGGGCTCTGATGAGTCCCCAAATAAGGAGTCTCCGAAAGTTGAGCCTCCAGAAGAAGAATCCCCAAAAGATGAATAGTAAGGGCGACCTCGCCGTATTACGGGAGAGAATTGACAATATTGATGATCAGCTTGTTAAGTTAATTAGCGAGCGGGCTGATTGTGCCTCTGAAGTAGCTGCCATTAAAAAGAATGCTGATTCTAGTCCGGATTCGGGTCCTGTCTTTTATCGTCCAGAACGTGAGGCTCAGGTTTTGCGCCGGATTATGGAGCAAAATAATGGCCCCCTCGATGATGAGGAAATGGCCAGATTATTTCGTGAAGTAATGTCGGCTTGTCTGGCGCTTGAGGAAGCCACTAAGGTTGCTTATCTAGGCCCTGAAGGAACTTTCACACAGGCCGCTGCGCTTAAGCATTTCGGCCATAGCTCAGTTACCCAGCCTCAATCCACTATCGAACAAGTTTTTCGTGAGGTGGAAGCGAGAGCTTGCCATTATGGTGTGGTTCCCGTTGAAAACTCTACCGAGGGAATTGTTACTCACACTCTTGATAGTTTCATAAATTCTGGTTTAAAAATATGTGGTGAGGTTGAACTTAGAATTCATCACAACTTGATGATTGGTGAAAAGACGGATGAGTCTGGGATTACGCGGGTTTATTCTCATGCACAATCTCTTGCGCAGTGTCGTCGCTGGTTAGATGCAACTTATCCGTCAATTGAAAAAATTCCCGTCAGCAGCAACGCTGAAGCAGCCCGTCGGGTGCAAAAAGAATGGAGTAGTGCTGCTATTGCAGGTGATATAGCCTCTGAACTGTATGAATTGCAAATCATTGCCGAGAATATTGAAGACCACCCCGACAATACCACTCGCTTCCTCGTAATAGGAGGCGTGGACGTTGGTGCTAGCGGCAACGACAAAACCTCGGTAATGCTGTCCGTCAAAAACAAACCCGGTGCTTTGTTCAAGCTACTAGAGCCCTTTGAGCGTGGAGGTGTTGATCTCACTCGTTTGGAATCGCGACCCTCGCTTTCGGAGAACTGGAACTATGTCTTTTTTATCGATTTTAGAGGACATATCTCCAACCCTAATGTGGCCTCTGTGCTTACGGAGCTTGAAAGCATAGGTTGTGCGGTGAAAATTCTGGGTTCCTATCCGGTTGCTGTACTTTAGAGCACATATCCGCTATGTCTGATCCTCTTGCAAGACGCCTAATCGTTATTGGCCTTGGCTTAATCGGCGGTAGCTTGGCTAAAGCGGCCAAAGAGCGAGCCCTAGTTAACGAGGTAATAGGTATAAATCGCAGTGCAGATTCACTGGAATATGCGCTAAATGCGGGTGTGATTGATCAAGCCTTTCAAAGCGTTGAGGAGGCTCTCGCCGATTGCACGGACCAAGATATTATTTTGCTTGGCGTACCGGTTTTGTCTATGGGTCCGGTTTTACAGAAGGTTCACGATCATCTAATGGTTGATGCCACCATTACAGATGTCGGAAGCGTCAAATCAATTCTGGTAGAGCAGGCAAAAAGTATCTGGCCTGAGATGCCCAGCAATCTTGTGCCGGGGCATCCTATTGCCGGTTCAGAGAAGTTTGGAGTTCAGGCTGCTGACGCTGCCTTGTTTGAGAATCATCGAGTAATTCTGACGCCCACAGGGGCCGAATCAGATAGTCACCTCCAGCGAGTGCGACAGCTTTGGACTGGAGTTGGTGCAGAGGTGGATGAAATGTCTGCTGAGCACCATGACAAAATCTTAGCCGCTACCAGTCATCTTCCGCATATATTGGCCTTCACCTTGGTAGACCAATTGGCGAGTATGGAAGAGCAAACGGAAGTTTTGCGCTATGCCGCAGGTGGATTTAGAGACTTCAGTCGGATTGCGGGTTCTGATCCAATTATGTGGCGCGATATATTGATAGCCAACCGAAAATCAATTATCAGTCGTATCGATGAATTTGAAACGCACTTGGAAAAACTAAAAGTCGGCCTAGGAAATTCTTCTCCAGAGCAAATACAAGAAATTTTTGAGAGAGCTCAAAAAACCCGTAACGGGTTTCTACATAAGTCGGACGAAAATTTGTGAGTAATGGTAGTAAAAATTTCCGGGTTCAGCCTGGAGGTTCCTTGTCGGGAAATTTTGATATTCCTGGCGATAAATCAATTTCACACCGGTCTATTATGCTCGGCAGCCTTGCTGAGGGCGTGACCGAGGTTAGTGGTTTTTTGGAGGGCGCGGATAGTCTGGCTACTCTTGCAGCATTTAGAGATATGGGCGTTCAAATAACTGACCCGATTAATGGCGCTTTGACTATTGAGGGCGTCGGATTACATGGGCTCAAGCCGGCAGCGCATGCCCTTGATGTCGGCAACTCCGGTACTTCAATGCGGTTACTGGCCGGTATCCTGTCGGGCCAAGTCTTCGACTCAGTATTGACCGGCGACGACTCTCTTACTAAAAGACCAATGTCGCGGGTAGCTGCTCCACTATCTTTAATGGGTGCACGGGTTAATACCGATGCCGGCGGAACTCCTCCATTGCATATTCAAGGTGGTAAAAATCTTGTTGGCATTGAATATCCTATGCCAATGGCCAGCGCCCAAGTTAAGTCGTGTTTATTACTTGCTGGCTTGTATGCTCAGGGCGAAACGGCTGTTATCGAGCCGGCGGCGACTCGCGATCATACGGAGCGAATGCTAAGAGCCTTTGGGGTTGATACAGTCACGAATGAATCGCGAGCAAGTTTAAAAAGCGGCCAAGCATTGAAGGCAACCAAGATTCAGGTGCCAGCGGATATCTCCTCTGCAACATTTTTTATGGTCGCCGCTGCTATAGCTAAGGATTCAGAGGTTTGCCTTCGCAGTGTTGGTGTTAATCCCACTCGTGATGGAATTATCCATATTCTGCGACTTATGGGAACCGACATTCAGTTACAAAATCAAAGATTACTCGGCGATGAGCCTGTAGCGGATATTTTAGTTCGGTCCAGCCCTTTGCAGGGAATAGATATCCCCGAGCGTCTTGTGCCTCTCGCTATTGATGAATTTCCAGCGGTATTCATTGCGGCTGCTTGTGCTTCCGGAACTACAAGACTAACCGGAGCAGAGGAATTAAGGGTCAAAGAGACAGATCGTATTCAGGTTATGGCTGATGGACTAAAGATATTGGGCATCAAAGCCAAGGTTCTGGACGATGGTATTGAAATTACCGGTGGGCTGATAAAAGGCGGAAAAGTAGATTCTTGCGGTGATCACCGCACGGCCATGTCTTTTGCCATTGCGGGCCTGCGCTCGCAAAAACCGATAGAGATTCTTGACTGCGATAATGTAAGTACTTCTTTCCCAAACTTTGTTGAGCTGGCTGTTGAAGCTGGTTTGTCGATCGAGGAGCTTTGAATGCCCGCCATTATCACCATTGACGGACCCGGTGGTTCAGGCAAGGGCACGGTAACCTGCCTAGTTGCTGAACAGTTGGGCTTTAGAAGCTTGGATAGTGGGGCGCTCTACCGAATTTTGGCGTTGGACTGTATCCAGAAGGGCGTTGAAGCTTCGCAGGTAGATATTATTGCCAAGCGAGCAGGCTCATTAGAAGTGGAGTTTGTTAATGGAAAAGTGCTGCTTGAAGGCGAAGATGTTACCGACGCCATTCGCGGCGAGGAAATAGGTGAAGCGGCTTCAAAAATCGCTATACATCCTGCGGTTCGAGAGGAATTACTGTATTTTCAGAAGTCATTTGTTGTCGCTCCGGGTTTGGTTGCCGATGGACGTGATATGGGTACTCAGGTTTTCCCACAGGCTGAGCTAAAAATTTATCTCACAGCTAGCGCTGAGGAGCGCGCCAAAAGGCGTTACAAGCAGTTGATAGACGCTGGACAAGGTGGTAGTCTGCGCGCCCTCGTGGATGGCATACAGGCTCGAGACCAGAGAGATCTCGGTCGAGAAACTGCTCCACTTCGCCCAGCCGAAGATAGCATCCTTATAGATTCGACGGGAATGACCATTAAAGAAGTGGTCAAGCAGATCTTAGATCTCTGGCACAAGACTCACTGATTAGTCTCAACCAAGTTTCTAAAAACTGTTTTTAATTTGCGCTCTGAATTAGTCGCCCAAACTGGCTGATTTTTGAGCTTATTTAACTAGACTATCCGTGGGCCGGATGAATGAGCAGTTAACTGCTCTTATATATAGGTAATCTAATGAGCGAAAGCTTTGCCGAACTCTTTGAAGAGAGTTTAAAGTCCATAGACATGGCATCCGGTTCAATCGTAACCGGCGTAATAATCGATATTGATAAAGATTGGGTAACTGTTCACGCAGGCCTTAAATCTGAAGGTGTCATTCCTAGAATAGAATTCCTCGACGAAAGTGGAGAGTTCAAAGCTGCAATTGGAGACGAAGTTCAGGTAGCCCTGGAAACTGTTGAAGACGGCTTTGGGTTGACTCGCCTTTCTCGTGAAAAAGCCCAGCGCATTGAAACCTGGACAGCTTTAGAGAAATCTCAAGAAGCTGATGAGATCGTTAGTGGCTTGATTACCGGTAAGGTCAAAGGTGGCTTTACGGTTGATATTAAAGGTGTTCGTGCATTCTTGCCCGGCTCTTTGGTTGATGTGCGCCCAACTCGTGAGACTACTCACCTTGAAGGCAAGCAAATCGAATTTAAGCTCATCAAGCTTGACCAAAAACGCAACAATGTTGTGGTTTCTCGTCGTGCGGTTCTTGAATCTGCTAACAGTGAAGAACGTGATGCGCTGCTGGAATCTTTGGAAGAAGGTGCAGTGGTTAAAGGCGTAGTTAAAAATCTGACTGACTACGGTGCTTTTGTTGATCTCGGTGGTATCGATGGTCTTCTGCATATTACTGATATGGCATGGAGACGCATCAAACATCCTTCTGAGATGGTTGAAGTTGGTCAAGAAATGGATGTACGCATCCTCAAGTTTGATAAAGAACGCAGCCGTGTATCACTCGGTCTGAAGCAGCTTGGTGATGATCCCTGGGTTAATGTTGTTGAACGTTACCCTGAAGGCGCCAAAACCAAGGCTAAGGTTACTAACCTTACGGATTATGGTTGTTTCGCTGAATTGGAAGATGGCATTGAAGGTTTGGTTCACGTATCTGAAATGGACTGGACTAACAAAAATGTGCACCCATCAAAAATCGTTCAATTGGGTGATGAGATAGAAGTGATGGTTCTGGATATAGATTCAGAACGTCGTCGCGTATCTTTAGGCATTAAGCAGTGCACTATGAATCCTTGGGAATCTTTTGCGGTTGAAAACGTTAAAGGCGACAAGATTAGTGGCGCTATCAAGTCTATTACCGATTTTGGTATTTTCATTGGCTTGCCCGGTGGCATCGATGGATTGGTTCATCTTTCTGACTTGTCTTGGAGTGAATCTGGTGAAGACGCAGTTCGTTCCTTTACTAAGGGCGATGAAGTTGAAGCCATTATTCTGGCAATTGATGGCGAACGTGAGCGTATTTCTCTAGGCATCAAGCAAATGTCTGAAGATCCATATTCAGATTTTGTTGCAGCCAATGAGAAAGGTTCTACTGTGAAGGGTGTGGTAACTGAAGTTGATGCCAAAGGCGCATTAATAAACCTTGGCGATGATATTGAAGGTTATATCCGTGCTTCTGAACTGTCCCGTGACAAAGTTGAAGACGCATCCACTCTATTAAAAGTGGGTGACGAGCTAGTAGCTAAAGTAATCAACGTTGATCGTAAGAGCCGTCAATTGAATCTGTCTATCCGTGCACGCGAAATGGACGATGAGAAAACAGCACTCCGTGAACTTCGTGAGCAAGAAGCGGCTAAAGCTGGTCCGTCTACCATTGGTGACCTAATTAAGGCCCAAATGGAAACTAAAGAGACGTAAGCGAATAACCCCGAAGCGACAGGCTTTACACTGTCGCTTCGGGAATGTCTCTGATAGAGTACCAAAATGACCAAATCTGAACTGATTGATCGTATTTCCTCGAGCCAAGATCACTTGCCGCCCAAAGATGTTGAGGCGGCTATCAAATTGATTCTTGAACATATGTCTGAGTATCTCGCAGTAAATAACCGAATTGAAATACGGGGATTTGGTAGTTTTAATCTGCACTACCGCTCGGCGCGAGTTGGCCGTAATCCAAAAACCGGCGATTCTGTTGAACTAGCCGGCAAATATGTACCTCATTTCAAACCCGGAAAAATGCTTCGCGAGCGCGTAAATAGCAACTCCTAAGTTTTCCTATTATTTTTTTCCTGTGGTTTAGGGATCTAATTCGTAATTTTCTTTATCTTCATAAGCCTATGTCACGAGCCTGCAATGGCTTAGTTTGTTATTATTCTCTCAAACCAAACAGGCTACAGGCTTAAGAATGCGAAAGTTGGTCAAAATTGTTTTGCTGATATTGGCGATACTGCTCTTTGCAATCGGCTACCGGTTTGCTGCGGATAATGCGATTCCAATTAGTATTCAGTGGTTTGCATGGTCCTCGTCAGAATTACCGACCTTTCTTTGGTTAATTGCCTCGATGTTCCTCGGTTTTCTGCTGGGTTATTTAGGGTTTTGGGGTAAGAACCTGGCCCTAAGATTGAAACTTGGTCAAATTCGATCGGAACTCAAGCGACGTTCTACCAGTCAGAATCGAATTGTTCCCTCTCAATCGACACAGGCAAAATCTGCTGAATGAATGACGTCCCGCTTTTTCTGATGCTAACAACAGCCATTGCCATTGGTTGGCTGTTAGGGCGTTTTCAAAGATTGCCCAGTACCTCTGCTTCAAAAAATATCGCACCATATGGAGCGGGTTTCTTAGTTTCTGATGTTCCGGATCATGCGCTGGATTCATTCCTTGCCGCCCTTGATGTAAATAGTGACACTTTAGAAACTCATTTGGCCCTTGGTGCTATATACCGTCGTAAGGGAGAGATTGGGCGTGCTATTCGTATTCATGAAAACCTGCTCGCACGTGAGGAACTTACGAAGGTTCAGCACGATTTGTCGGGATTTGAGCTAGCCACAGACTACCAAAAGGCCGGTTTGCTGGATCGGGCAGAAAAGTATCTGCAAAACCTGGTGGAATCTTCCCCGATTTGCCGTAAACCATCTTTGATGTCCCTGTTGGATATCTATCAGCAATCTAAGGAGTGGCGCAAAGCTGTTAATGTTGCAAATTTGCTTACCGAAGACAGCAGTGAGCGTCGACTTAAAAAGGAAATGAATAGATTGCGCTCACACTTTTATTGTGAGCTTGCACGATTAGCTATAACTGAGCACGATTATTTGGGTGCTCGGCGTTCTCTTTCTCGGTCAGAACAGTATTCGGCTAATCATCTGCGCTCTGAATTATTGCGAGTTGAGCTGGAATTGATTTTAGATCGGCCAAAAAAGGCGATTTCCGGTTTGCGCACGCTAGTTGATAAAGCTACGGTATTTCCAGACGCTATGATTACTCTGCTAGAGCAAATGTCAAAAAGCCTTGCTGGAGAAAAAGAGTACCGTCAGCTACTTGATTTTATTTACGAAAAATTTCCAGCACCTGATGTGGTTCGGCTTTTATTTTCAGAGCTTAGTAAAAGTGAAGGGACATCTCAGGGCGTGAGATTTTTGCTCGATGAGCTTAGTCAGCAGCCGAGTTGTGTGGGTCTTAAAGAGGCTCTTGTAAGTGGCGCTTATTCTGATGAATCTCACCCTCTTGTCCCCATTGTGAGCGCGCTTATCAGCAGAGAAGAACAAGCTGGTCGATTATACCGCTGCGGGTCATGCGGTTTTAGCGGTCATCAATGGCACTGGCAGTGCCCAACCTGTCATCGCTGGGACAGCATGACCTACGTTTCTGAATCAGGATTTTTTGGTGTTGATAAAGCCGGTTAATAGCTCAAGAGAAAAACCAATTGTAGTTGCTCTGGATTTTGATAGTCCCGACAAAGCGCTGCAGTTGGCCAAATCTTTGTCAGCAGAAGATTGTCGTCTAAAGGTTGGCAAGGAGCTTTTTACTTTGGGTGGTCCGAAACTTGTTGAATCTCTGCAATGTCAGGGGTTCGATGTTTTCCTCGATCTAAAATTCCACGATATTCCAAATACTGTGGCTAAGGCTCTAGAGGCTGCAGTGCAGCTAGGTGTCTGGATGGTCAATGTACATGCCTCTGGCGGCCGCAGAATGCTTGAGGCCGCAAGAGGTGCGGTTCCCGAAGGTGGAGGAAGCCCCTTGCTTATTGCGGTTACCGTTCTCACCAGTATGGACCAGCAGGATTTGCTGTCCATCGGTTGTACTCGAAGTCCCGAAGATCAAGCTTTGCTGTTGGCAAGCTTGGTCTATGAAAGTGGTCTTGATGGAGTGGTGTGTTCTGCCAAAGAAGCGACAAAGATGAAGCAACAGATAGCTTCAGATTTTAAATTAGTGACTCCGGGTATTCGCCCAGTGCTGGCTGAACTTGGGGGCCAAAAAAGAGTAATGACCCCAGCGGAAGCAATGCAAGCAGGATCTGACTATTTGGTTATTGGTCGGCCAATAACTCTGGCGCAAGATCCCGCGGCAGCACTTGATGATATATTGAGAACATTAAGCTAGGCATATTGGCAGCTTAAACAGACCTGTTGCTCCACTGCTATTTTGATGAAAGAATGGATTTGAATATGGCTACTATGCAAAGTAGATGCAATATGTTCAAAAAGTTAATATTTGTTATAGCAATCACTCTGGCTTCTAGCCTAAATGCCCTCACTTCCGCTCAAAATACCGCTGATTCAGAGCGGCTTATCGACCTAAATCGAGCATCTGTCGAACAATTGGCAGAGGCTTTGGATGGTGTTGGTATTGCTAGGGCTCGGACAATTTTCAACACCGCGAGAACTATGGAGAGTTCAACCAGGTTGAAGAATTATTGATGGTTAGTAATATTGGCGAAAGCATTATGGAAGTCAATCGAGATCGGATAATTATCAAGTAAGACGTCAGCTCAAGAGGCTGCCGGACATGCGGTGGCCTTTTATTTTTTACACTGTTAGTACTAAGCTGATAGATCGAACCAGCAGTCATAGTCAGGAACCAGCGCCAAGCCAAATGGTGAGTTCGTCACCAGGTCGAATCAAATTTGATCCGCCAAGAGCATTCCAGGCACGCAGATCGGTCAGCCCAACACCGTAATAAATAGCAATATCGTAAAGAGAGTCCCCAGACTGCACTTCATGAGTAATCTGCGCATCGCCGCTTGGTTGGGTCGGTAATTTAAGAAGTTGTCCCGGGTGAATTAAGTCAGAACTACCAAGGTCATTTGCGGCTAAAAGCTCACTGAGACCCACGCCATAGCGGCTTGCAATAACCCAGGCTGAGTCGCCAGAGCGCACGGAAGCAACAGCAGATTGAACTGGCTGCTTAGATCCCCTAGCGGCCGGGCTGGGTATTAGTAAATCGTCTCCCGGGTGAATTAAAATAGATTTCAGCTGATTGGCTTCGGTAATGTCGCGAACCGAGACACCCATACGGTCTGCTATCACACTAAGGTTATCGCCAGAGCGCACCTCGTAGTGAGCCCAAGATGGGCCAGCCCCTGCAATTAAAGTATCAACTATCGCCAGTAATTCTTCGACTTTCCCCATAGGCAGCAACAGACGTGCAATTTGATTTGGAGCAGTAATTTTCTTTAGGTAGTGGGCATTCAGGGAAAGCAAAGATTGCAGCTCCAAATCGAGATGCGTAGCAACCGCTTGGAGGTCAAGCTGTCGGTCAGATTCATAGATTTCAAAGTATTCCTGATTGTCCCAATCCGGTAGCTTAAGGCCAAAATCATCGGCATTCTTAAGTATATGAACCACAGCCAGAAGCTTGGGAACAAAAGAGGCAGTTTCACTATTGAGTTTTAACGACCAGTAATCGGCTACGCCGCTGTTATTACGTATTGCTTTGCGAAGATTGCCTTCACCAGTGTTATAGGCTGCGAGTACCATAAACCAGTCTTCATCGAAATGACTGTGCAGGTAGCTTAAGTATCGTATCGCGGCTAGCGTAGACTGATCGACGCTACGTCGCTCGTCGATCCACCAATCCTGGTTTAGACCAAGAGATCTTCCAGTGGCGGGCATAAATTGCCACAATCCCGCAGCTCCAACCCAGGAAGCTACATCGGGCCGATAGCCACTTTCAATAAAGGGCAGAAAGGCAAGCTCTGCGGGTAAATTGTGTGCTTCCAACTGATTGAGAATGTAAAATAAATAGGGTTCGGCTCTACCGAGGATCGCTTCAAACTGATCTAGCCGTTGCTGGTATCTTTGCACCCAATAGACTACTGAATCCTGATCGACATATTCAGGCCATTGAAAATTACTGATTGCCCGTTCAAGCAGATTTATATCTTTCTGAATCACAAGCGGTGTCGCACTGGCTGCTTGAGGTGCCGGAAACAATCCTAACGAGAGCTCGGACTTTTGTTCGGCACCACGATCCGATAGTTCGAGCAGGGCAGCTTCATTCGGCTTCTCTATAAAAGATTGGAGATTTGAGCAGCCGACAAGGCTCAGTAGTAGGATAAGGATGGTGGATCGAAACAACACAGTAAATCTTTATGGAAAAGGTTAGGTGAAATTATCCTTCCATTTGCGCAGCGCTGCAAAGCACTCTTGCGGATTTTGAGGCTTTTTCCCGAAATGATTCTCACAACTGCTAATAATTTCTGATTTATCGCAGCGAAGGAACGGATTAATGCGTTTTTCTAGATCCATACGGGATGGAACGGTTCGCAAACCTTGGTCGCGTAACTTTAAGCAATGCTCTCGGTGCGCGGCTGCGTCACCATTAGTTGGCTCGACTGTTAAAGCAAATTTTAAATTATCCAGAGTGTATTCATGCCCGCAATAAATAAGGGTGTCGTCCGTCAGCTCCATTTTCATTCTATTCAAGGATTCAAAAAGCTGCGCAGCGGTCCCCTGTTTTAAACGACCACATCCTGCTGAAAATAATATGTCTCCGCAGAACAACATTGGAGGACCCTGCTCGGGAGTGCAAAGATAGGCAATATGATGTTGAGTATGTCCATGAAGTTCGAGCACACGAAAATTTAGCCAGCCGATATTTACTGTGTCGCCTTCACTCAGATGCTGATTGGTTAATTTGAATGGCTCAAGAGCTGGGCCAAATACGGGGGTTTGCTGATTGATAATATCTTCAACACCATTCACATGGTCCCAATGGTGATGAGTTAATAGGATACCGGCCAATTCTTTGTCATTTTTTTTTAGCCAGGTATTCACGGCACTTGAATCACCAGGGTCGACAATCCAGACTTTTCGATCTATTTCCGTATGAAATATCCAAATATAGTTTTGGATACAGGCCGATATTGCAGATATTTGCAGCATAGAGGTGTTTCCGGTTGTTTCTTGTCCCATGGGGCGGCGATAATTGAACCATTATGACATTTGCAATCAATAGTGGGTGCACCATTAAGTGAAATCAGGCTGGAGAAATCTTGTAGATGCGCTTTGGCGTCGGCCGGTTGCTACTTTAGATAAGTCAGCGAAGTCCTTACTGCGTTGGTTTGAATCTCCTCTGGGTTTGATTCTTTTAAGCCAACAGCAGCCCTTGATTAGTTCTCTCGTTGAAGAATATTCCAGTGAGACGCAATTGTTAGTGAGCCCATCAGGAGCAGCCTTACTTGGAAAAAAAGACTCACAAAGTGATTCGGCGAATCGACAGTTACGAATTCAACTTTGCCCGGGAACTCGAAACTTTAAGGCCTGCAGAGATATGGAGTACTCGCCCTTAGTAGCAGATTTGGATGCCATTCCGATGTTGGACAATAGCGTGGACTTTGTCCTACTTCACCACACATTGGAATTTTCAGAAAACCCGCATCAGGTATTGCGGGAAGTTAGTCGTGTATTGGCTCCTGGCGGCAACCTCGTTATTGTCGGGTTCAATAGATGGTCGCTATTTGGCGTGCGACGATGGTTTAGCCAAATTAGCGGAGTAACAGCGCCCTGGGCGCATCATCCCCTTTCTACGGGACGATTGATTGATTGGATGCATTTGATGTCTTGTGAACCTATGGGCGTCGCACGAGGTTTTTATGGCTTGCCGTTGCAGTGCAGAAAAGGCATGCGTTGGTTCAAACGCCTCGACGATTGGCTGATGAGTATTGCTGCTCCATTTGGCGGATTTTATATGTTACACGCGACGAAGCTGTTATTTGGTCGATCGCAACAGCGACGGGCTCGAGGGCGTGCTTCTGATTTAATTCGGTTACCAGTTTCTTCTCCTGCTGCCCGGGTAGGTGGTCATCAGCTTCATCTTGTTAAAAACCTTAAAGTAGAAAAAACCAAAAAATGAAATCAGTAATTCTTTATACGGATGGAGCTTGTCGAGGCAATCCCGGCCCTGGCGGCTGGGGTGTTTGGTTCCAGCATGGAAAGCATAAAAAGGAACTCTTTGGAGGTGAACCTGAGTCTACTAACAATCGCATGGAGCTAACCGCTGCAATTCGTGGTCTCGCAGCACTTTCTAGCCCTTGCGAAATAGAGCTGTATACGGATTCAAAGTATGTGCTGCAGGGTATTACTGAGTGGATGCCAGATTGGAAAAAACGCAACTGGAAAACGGCAGCAAAAAAGCCAGTAAAGAATGTCGACCTTTGGAAGCAATTAGATACCGAAGCCAGCAGGCATAAGATCGACTGGTACTGGGTCAAGGGTCACAATGGAGATCCTGGAAATGAGAAGGCAGATGAATTGGCAAATCAGGGAATTGATACCTTGGGGAGCCCATGAGTCGACAAATAGTCTTGGATACCGAAACTACTGGGCTGGAGCCTAGCCAAGGCCACCGCATAATTGAAATTGGATGCGTAGAGTTGGTAGACCGCAAGCTAACCGGACGTCATTTTCACCAGTACATCAATCCAGAACGGCAGATTGACGAAGGTGCTCAGCAAGTACATGGCATATCCCTAGAATCTTTGTCGGACAAACCAGTATTTGCAAGTGTAGCGGAAGATTTTCTAGGTTTTGTAGCCGGAGCCGAATTGGTCATCCATAACGCCCCCTTTGATATTGGGTTTTTAAACAGTGAGTTATCTTTGTTGGATGGCGACAAAGGAACACTAGAACAACGATGTGGTATTTTGGATAGCCTTGTATTGGCTAGGCAAATGCACCCTGGGCAGCGCAATAGTTTGGACGCGCTCTGCAAGCGATACTTTATTGATAACTCGCAAAGAGACCTGCACGGTGCCTTGCTAGACGCCGAGCTTTTAGCCGAAGTCTATTTAATCATGACTGGGGGGCAGGTGGGCCTCGGGCTAGGAGAAGATGATGGTGCCGAGCAGGGCACTGGTAAAACAGGACAATCTATCCGAAGGTTGCCTTCAGACAGGAAACCGCTAAAGGTGATTCGCGCGTCGCAGCAAGAAATGGATGCTCATAAGCTTCGATTAGGCGAAATCAAAGAAGAAAGCGATCAACTGGTCTGGAATTTCGACGATTGAATAGGGTTTTGCAGCTTACTGCCATGCCTCCCGCTGGTATCATAGCCAACCTATATACATCTAAGTAATTTAACCAAATACGGTCCTATATGATTATCAAGCCAAAAGTACGTGGTTTTATCTGTACAAATGCTCACCCGGTAGGCTGCGCAGCCAATGTTAGAGAGCAAATAGAGGTGGTTCAAAATAGCGGCTCTATTCAGCCCGGCAGTAAAAACGCCCTGATTATTGGCTCCTCTACTGGTTACGGTCTTGCCTCAAGAATCGCCGCCGCATTCGGATCCAATGCGGCTACGCTAGGTGTTTTTTTTGAAAAACCACCCTCGGAAACTAAAACGGCATCCGCCGGGTATTACAACAGTGCAGCCTTCCACAAAGAAGCCAAGAACGCAGGTCTATATGCCGAGAGCATTAATGGCGATGCCTTTTCCGATGAAATCAAACAACAAGTTATCGAAAAGATTAAAGCCGATATGGGTAAGATTGACTTGGTGGTATATAGCCTGGCGTCTCCAAGAAGAGCTGATCCAAAAACTGGCATCACCTTTAATTCCACTTTAAAACCTATTGGTAAGCCGGTCACCAATAAATCATTGGATACCAGTAAAAATCTAGTGACCGAGGTTAGCTTAGACCCGGCTTCTGATGAAGAAATTGCCAACACTATTAAAGTTATGGGTGGTGAAGATTGGGAGTGGTGGATAGATGCTCTCAGCCAAGCCGATGTATTGACTGAAGATTGCAAAACCGTTGCCTATACCTACATTGGCAAAAAAATCACTTGGCCAATATACGGCCAAGCCACCATTGGCAAAGCTAAGGAAGATTTGGATAGAGTAGGCGAAGTACTGAATCGTAAGCTTTCTAAGTCAGGCGGGGAGGCTAGAGTGTGTGTATTGAAAGGCCTGGTAACCCAAGCTAGCTCTGCTATTCCGGTAATGCCGCTGTATATCTCTTTGCTTTATAAGGTGATGAAAGAGGCAGGGACTCACGAAGGTTGTATTGAGCAAATTAATAGATTATTTCGAGATGCTATCTATGCGGGCTCTCCCGAGTTGGATGAAAAAGGCCGCTGGCGCGTTGACGATTTAGAGCTCGATGAGGAAATACAGCAAAAGGTTGAAGCGCTTTGGGAAATAGTTAACTCCGATAATTTATTGGAACTTTCAGATTATCAGGGTTATCAACAGGAGTTTCTAAAGCTCTTTGGTTTTGGCATTGACGGCGTTGATTACGAAGCCGATTTATCGCCGTTACTCGATCCGTAGTGATTTCTTTCTGACTAGCGCCAAAAGACTCTGGTGTCCGTTTTGAATATACCTGAAAATTTAGCCCACCCTATCTATTGGCCTACTTGGCTGGCGGTGGCGGTAGGTTGGTTGATTGCCCAGCTGCCTTACCCGGTCCAATACTGGATTGGTCATAGACTAGGCGATCTACTCTGCTTATTTCGTCCAAAACGTGTTCGAGTCGCTCAAAGAAATATCTCTGCCTGCTTTCCAAGACTATCGGCGGAGCAACAAAAACGCATGCTGCGCAAAAATATGCGCGCGCTTGGGTTGGGTTTATTTGAAATACTAATTTGCCGATTTGGGGACTTAGGCATTCTAAAAAACCGATTTGAAATAGTTGGCGGCGAAAATCTGGAACAGCGGGAAGAAAGCGGGGTAGTGCTCTTGGTATTTCACTTTTCGAACATCGAACTCTGCGCAGCAGCTCTATATTCGCGATATCCTCTCTTGGTTGTATACCGACCTCACGATAATCCAGTAATTGAATATACCCAGCGAAGACGCTGGTCTCCAGTTGCTGTGGGCCTGTCAGAGTTGGATAGGAAATCACATTTATTTGACCGCGCAGATGCGCGAGGTCTCGTTAAGGCACTGCGTCAGAATAAAAATATCTGGATTGCCGCGGATCAGGATCTGGGTAAGAAACGCTGTGTATTTTCCTCTTTTTTCGGGATACAGACTGCAACCCCTTTAGCTCCAGCCAAACTGGCAGCAGCGGGGCGCGCCAAAGTATTACCGGTGACATTTACTCGGCCATCTAAAGATAAATATCGTATTGAGATAAGACCGGCTTTGGAAAATTACCCAATCGGAGAAGATCTAGCCGATGCAGACCGCTTCAATCAGGTCGCTGAAGAAATTATTATGAAGGAACCAGAAAGTTATCTTTGGGCTCACCGTCGTTTTAAAACCCGTCCTCAAGGGGAGCCAGATTTCTATGATAATTGTTAGAGTCTTGATGCCCAATTGCGCGAAAAAAGACTCTGTAAATATCTATCTAGGTAATCCAAATAAAACTGTTTTTATTAGTGGGGCACTTTTGCTTGTCGAAAGCGTATTAGGTAATTAGTATTGTCGCTTTGCTCAGAGCATCCCTTCACATGATTCAAGGCAGCATAGTTGCGCTAGTTACCCCGATGTCCGCCAACGGAGATATTGACTGGGTTAGTTTAGATGCGCTGATCAATTGGCACATAGATTCTGGTACGGATGGCATAGTAGCGGTCGGTACTACAGGAGAGTCGCCAACGCTTTCTGTGAATGAGCACCTGAGCGTGATAGAACGCGCCGTTCAGGTTGTTGCGGGGCGTGTGCCTGTAATAGCGGGTACTGGCGCTAACTCTACATCAGAAGCTGTACACCTGACTTCCTCAGCCCTGCGATTAGGAGCGGATGCATCCTTACAGGTAGTCCCTTATTACAATAAGCCCACACAAGAAGGGTTATATCAGCATTTTAAAGCAATCGCAGAGGCGGTTCCGATTCCAGTATTACTCTACAATGTACCGGGCCGCACTGTGGCCGATATGTTGCCAGAAACAGTTGCACGGTTGGCAGAGGTTTCAAATATTATTGGTATCAAAGAAGCCACAGGTGATTTACAGCGAGGGCAGCAAGTACTTGATATCTGTCCCGATGATTTCATAGTTCTTTCTGGAGACGATCCGACGGCGGCAGAGTTTATGTTAATGGGTGCCAAAGGCGACATTTCAGTTACTGCAAATGTCGCACCAAGGGAGATGGCAGCGCTTTGTGCCGCTGCTCGTGCGGGGGATGCTGAGACTGCGCGGCGGCTTGATAGTGACTTACAAGCTTTGCACAATGCACTTTTTGTAGAACCGAATCCGATTCCTGTAAAATGGGCAATGTACATAATGGGTCGTACACCTGCTGGCATAAGATTGCCTTTGACTCTTTTTTCCGAAGATGGCCGCGCAACTTTGCAGCCGGTTATGCAAAACATGGGTTTAATATCTGTATGAATAAAATTGTCATCATTTCGCTTCTGGGCGCTTTTCTGAGCGGCTGTTCCTTTATTTTTGGGGATGACAGTCCGTTCCGGGATCGATCAAACGATTATCTTAAATCCACTGCTATCGGTTTAATAGTAGTTCCAGAAGACCTAGACCGAGACGCGTTGGGGCAGCTATATGTCGTTCCTGAGGCCGGAGACGTGCCCGATTATCAGCTGGATACGGAGTTTGAAGTGCCGCGAGTGATGCCAAATCTGGATCAAGCTAATACTAGCGGTGTGAAGATCCAGCGCCTCGGAAATGACAGTTGGATCTTAGCCTCGTCGTCTCCGGGTGAGACCTGGCCGCGGGTACGAAATTTTTTATCAGACAATGGAATGCCAACTGAATTCGCAAATGCCTCCACCGGTACCATCGATACAGGTTGGGTTGAGTTAAACGAAGTAGTTGGATTAGTTAACCAATTTCGTTTGCGCTTAGAGCAGGGTGTTCAAATTAACACCACGGAAATCATAATCCAGCAGAGGCAATACGCGGTTGATGCATTGCCACCTACGCTACCCAATTGGTTGGCAGAGGGTTCAGACGACGCCGAGCAGGAAGAATGGTTGCGAACTAATTTGGCGACAGCCTTGGCTTCAGAAGATCTTACGAGTAGTGCATCTTTATTAGGGCAAGAAATTGGTGCGGCCGTTAAGATTGAACTAGAAACACCGGAGAAAGATAATCCCTATATGGTCATGCATCTTAACGCTGTGCGCGCATGGGCATCTATAGAATATGCATTGAATACCCGTAGCTTTAACCTTCTCGAGTCGGGCTTTGATGCTGGCATCGAAGATTCAGTGGGCCCTATAAATCGTGCAGACAGCGATGTGTTAATTACTCATGAAGATTACTTTGAATTTTATGAAGATACCCCTGAAGACATATCCTGGTTTGGTAAGCTGCGCGGCAAACGAAATCCGGAGCCGGGAGTATATAAACTCATTATGGTTGAAGACGATGGAAGCCAGTTTATTCGTATATACCATACGAACGGCGATCTAGTCGAAGCGCGTGAAGCCTATTTGGTACTCACTCGGCTGCGTAACAATCTAACCTAATAGAATTAATGGCAGTCTCCGAGATAGTCCAAGAGTCAGGAGTATAGATCTGTGAGATTGGCTTCGCTAGGAAGCGGTAGTAGCGGAAATGCTAGTTTGGTAGATACCGGTGATGGGTTTGTCTTGGTGGACTGTGGGCTTAGTGCACGCGAGACCCAGAATAGGATGAGTAACCTGGATCTGTCGCTCACGGATATTTGTGCAATATTAGTTACTCACGAGCATTCCGATCATATAGCGGGTGTATCAGCAGTAGCTTCCAAAAGTGGTGCACCCATATATGCCACCCGAGGAAGCTCTCGAAAACTCAAGCCGAGTTGCCATATAATTCGTGCTGGGGAAGAGTTCTCTATTTCAAATAGTGAAATTCGAATCAAGCCTATCGCGGTGCCGCATGACGCGAGAGAGCCTGTGCAATTTACCTTTAGTAGCAATGATATAAAGCTAGGTATATTGACTGATCTAGGTAGCGTGACGCCCCACGTTGTGGAAGAATTTAGCGGCTGCCAAACTTTATTGTTAGAGTCCAACCATTGCAGAGAAATGTTGACTAACGGAGCCTATCCAGCTGTACTGAAACGTAGAATTCTCAGCCCTTGGGGGCATCTCAGTAATGACCAGACAGCCGGATTACTAGCGCAGATAATTGAATCTGGGTCAGCGCCTTTGAACTTAGTAATTGGGCATATTAGTAAAGAAAATAACAGCAAGAACAGGGTAGAAGATTGCTTAGGCAGTCTGGTCACAGGTATTGAGTCTCTAGTATTTGCATCACAGGAAGAAGTGCTTCCATGGACTGAATCGGTTTGTACCGTTTAGGTTCTGTTAACCCCAACTAGGAATATATTTTGGAAAAGCGAGATGAGTTGTACCGAGGTAAAGCCAAGTCAGTTTTTAAAACGAATGATACTGATTATCTCGTTCTAGAATTTCGAGACGATACCTCTGCATTTGATGGAAAGCGGCTAGAGCAGCTGGATCGAAAAGGGCGGGTAAATAATCAGTTCAATGCTTTTATAATGAATAAGCTCGCTGAAGAAGATATAGAAACTCACTTCGAGAAGCTACTCTCTCCAACAGCGTGCCTGGTTAAGTCCATGAAAATGATACCGCTCGAATGCGTGCTACGGAATCGTGCTGCAGGAGGGCTATGCCGTCGCTTGGGAATAGAGGAAGGTACTGAACTCTTACCAGCTACTTTCGAACTCTTCTTAAAAAATGACGAGCTTGGTGATCCGATGGTTAATGAGTCCCACGCAGAAACTTTTGGTTGGGCCCGCCAAGATCAAATTGAAGAAATGCAAACAATTACTTATCGCGTGAATGAAGTGCTCAAAAAATTATTTGACGCGGGAAATATGGTCTTGGTGGATTACAAGCTCGAGTTTGGGATATTTCAAGGCCGCATTGTTTTAGGTGACGAATTTTCTCCCGACGGATGTCGTTTGTGGGATAAGGATACGATGATGAAATTAGATAAGGATCGTTTTCGTCAGGGTCTCGGAAATGTGATCGAGTCATATGAGGCAGTTGGCCAACGATTAGGGATGGAATTTACTTAAATTTTTTACTCTGTAAACCGACTTGTCTCCGCGACAAAAGCTCTGGTTAAAAAATAACCAAGACAAATAGCGCATTCCCTGCACAAACCTTCCATTCTTATGCACAGTTTCTGTGGATAACTCTGTGCAAAAAGCACGTAAATCTGCGCTGATCGCCCAATATGACTGCTGCTGTAACGAATTGATCATTTTTTAACCAATATATTATATCGTTACAAATCAATAATTTACATATTCTTCAACGAAGAATCAATCACTTGTAACAACTTCTAATAATTTGCTTTAAGTTCCGATCCTTACTGTGGACAACGAACTTTCGGAAAATGGCATCGGACAACCAAGCCTGATAAATTTCACAGCAAAATACGGGCCAAAAAGAAAATATTTTTATGAGATTATCTGGAAATTCAGCAGTTGCCGGGGCTAATCAATTGATCTAGTGGAAGATCTTGCAAACTGCTGATCTGATTACAGGTTAGATTTGCGTCACTAACATCGACGAAGTTTAAATTTACCAATTGAAATATAGCCTCGATATCCGCTAATGGGTTTCCTTTTAAACTGAGGTGTTCTATTCGGCTAAATTGATTCAGCCCCTCTAACGTAACAATTCCCCCATATGAACAATTCAGCTGGATTAAATCTCGTGGGGAGGTGATAAGTATTTCTTCAATGTGTTGGACTAAGCACGTCTCTAACTGTGGATCGGCTACATCAAAATCAAGGTACATAGAAGGCGGCTGATAAAGCGCGTTGTCATTTAAGAATAAGCTATAGTTTGCGCAAGCACACAAAAATACTGTGGTTATACTGAGACCTAAATTTTTCATAAAATGCCCTTTGTTCCACGAAGTCTATTTCCGGGTATTTCTGCCACTAGATACAATTAAGATTAGCATTTAATGACAACTAAGATCTGCCAAATTCACTCTGAACCCACTAATGAATTGTCCGAGGTGGTTGCGGCACTGAACCTGCCTCTGTGCAAAAACTACGAAGATGCCTTGGATCTGGGATATAAGCTTATCTTGTGTGCGGAAGGAGTTAAGCTTTCTCTTTTAAGCTCAAGCTTAGGAAAAAAAACTTACCTTGAAATAGATTTTGCCGGTGGAACCCTTGACCATCGACGCCACTACGGCGGTGGACGAAATCAAGATTTATGCAGAGCGGTAGGCTTGAATCGTCAACGAAATCTCCAAATTACCGACGCTACAGCCGGCTTAGGGCGCGATGCCTTTATATTGTCCCTTCAGGGGGCACAGGTTAGCGCTTATGAGAGAAACCCTGTTCTGGCTTGCATGCTTACACGAGCAAGACAGCAAGGCCTTGAGCGAGCATCTGCGCGGCCAGATACCGAATTGCTCAAAGTGCTGAACCGGTTGAATTTTATTTGCGCCGATTCTAGCTCACAGATAAAACCGCAAAGCTGCGATGTGGTTTACATAGATCCCATGTTTTCCCCGAGAGAGAAATCTGCCAAGGTAAAAAAGGAGATGCAAATACTCCATCAGCTACTCGAAGATGACAAAACTAATCCACAGCATATATTTGCTACTTGCTCGTCAGCGGCTCGATCTCGTTTAGTCATAAAGCGGCCTGCAAAGGCCCCTTTATTCGCCGACGAGAAGCCGAGTCATCAGATTATGGGTAAGTCTATTCGATATGATGTGTACGTTAAATGCGCGCTACCGATCTAGCTTTAGCACGCGGACACAAAGAAGGGTAGTGGGTTAGTTATCTGACTGGTAGAAGTTCTTTCATTACCGAATGATAAACTTTAGACAGCTCAATCAAATCGGCTATAGAAACGCACTCGTTAATTTTATGGATTGTTTCGTTTATCGGGCCTAGCTCGACAACTTGCACTCCATAAGGCGCGATAAATCGACCATCGGATGTACCTCCAGTAGTAGAAAGTTCGGGTACCCGGCCACAAACCTGCTGTACAGATTTTTCGACAGCATTCGTTAGCTCCGCTCTTTCGGTAATAAATGGCGCTCCGCTATTCTGCCAGTCGATCGTATAATTCAAGCTATGCTTATCCAAAATTGAACAAACAATTAACTGCAATTGCTCTGCTGTAGTTTCCGTGGAATAACGAAAATTGAACATCATGTTTAGATCGCCTGGGATAACGTTTGTGGCCCCGGTTCCTGAGTTGATATTGGATACCTGGAAACTGGTTGCCGGGAAAAATTCATTGCCAGCGTCCCACTCTCGAGCTACTAATTCCTGCAACGCAACGGCTATTCGATGAATTGGGTTTTCAGCTTTGTGTGGATAGGCCACGTGTCCCTGGTGACCTTGAACTGTTAACCATGCATTTAGGGACCCCCGGCGTCCATTTTTAACTACATCGCCTAATAATTGAGTAGAGGAGGGCTCACCAATCAAGCAGTAATCTATGCTTTTGTTTTGTTCCTGCAACCACTCCATTACCTGGCGTGTTCCGTGCACAGCCATGCCTTCTTCATCACTAGTTATAAGAAATGCTAACCTGCCGTTAAATATAGGCCGCTCACCGAGGAAGTTTTCACAGGCGGTAATCATGGCGGCCAAGCTGCCTTTCATATCAGCCGCGCCACGTCCATAAATGAATTGATCGTCCAGCTCCGCAGAGAAGGGTGTGCGCTGCCATTTGGTTTCGTCGCCAACAGGAACTACATCTGTGTGCCCGGCAAAGCAAAATGTTGGACCTTCGCTCCCAATCTCTGCCCAGAAATTGTCCACTCCATTCCAATGTAATCTTTCAATACGAAAGCCGAGTTTTTCGAGGCGCGCGCAGAGAAGATCCTGACAACCAGAATCCTCTGGCGTAACGGATGCGATTCCAATTAACTCTTGAGCTAGCTGAATTGTTGGATCGGTGGGCATGGTATTTGCGCGCTTAAAATAAGGTCGTGAATTATATCATCCACGGACGCTTTCATTGAATATGGGGCTGACAATTTCTATTCATATGTATATGCCGGCGTTGAACGAATCCGCAAATTTAGTTATGCAAGACTTACTTAAGGGGGCACTGGTTTAGTAGTAAGCCTAGCGCGGGCATTTGGATTGCCGGTTATATATGGGATGGTGCAGTAGATTTAGTTAGACATAAAAAAGGGCACCGAAAGCGCCCTTTTCTATATGAATAGAAATACCTATTTTTCTAGTAGTTGTATCTTGCCTGATTTGCCGTTCCATTCTTCAGCATCCGGCAACTCGTCTTTCTTTTGAGTGATATTCGGCCAGACATCTGCGAGTTCGGCATTTAATTCGATAAATACTTCTTCTTCTGCTGGTATCTCATCTTCGGAATATATAGCTTCAGCTGGGCATTCTGGTTCACAGAGCGCGCAATCAATGCATTCGTCGGGGTGGATTACCAGAAAATTTGGTCCTTCGTAAAAACAATCGACAGGGCAGACTTCTACACAATCGGTAAATTTACACTTAATACAATTTTCACCAACTATGAAAGTCATTAACTCTGTCTCCGCAGTGCGGCAATAACTAAAGGGCGCGCATTATAGCAGCGCTTTTGATCTGTAAAAAACAGATAAATAGCCAAATATTAGCCAGATTTTTGATTGGCCGGTTGTATAGAAGGACTGTGATTTAATATTTGTTTACGATTTCACTGCATATCAATACACATTGATGTAGTACTTTTCTCCCAATACAAATTTTGAGGCCACAGAAATGATTAAATACGGAATTCTGGGAGTCATTCTGATGCTGGTTGCGGCGGCAGTTATAGCTACATTTCAATCTGCAGATAGTTCTGTAGGGGCGGCCGATGCCGTTGCTGAGATTTCGCTAGTAAATCTGGGTGAGGGTAATCTTGAACAGAGAATGGCCTACTTGGAGGACGCCGTTGTAAGCGAGCGTCAGAACCGAATTAAGCTCGAAGAGGAAGTCGCAGATTTACATAGGCGCAACCAGGAGTTGGCCGAGCTTATAGCCAATGTCCCAGTTAACGGGCAAAATTTCCCGCGTCTGAGTGAGGGTGGCACTCCGGTAGATATTGATTCTATTAGAGAACAATTTGCAGAACGCAGGGATACAAGCGGCGAGGATATCACTACCCGGCAGATTGCAAACCTAATGGAAGCTGGCTTCGATGAGTTTCAATCTGAAGAAATAATGCGCATGACTGATGAGTTTCAGATGGATATGTTAAATGCCAGATATGAGGCTACGCAAAATAACGAAAGGTTTGACGCGGGTGCAGCGCAACTTGAGGCGACTCAGAATTTTCGGGAAAGCCTAGGTGACACCGATTACGAAAAGTATCTGGCAGCTACTAATCAAGCTACTAGTGTCAATATTCGAAATGTATTGGAATCTTCTCCCGCACAGTCCGCAGGGTTGCTGCCTGAAGATGAAATAATTAGCTATAACGGCGAGCGTGTATACAACAATAATGATCTAACACGACTAAGCAGCTCAGTAGATATCTCAGGTAATGTGCTTATTGAAGTAATGCGAGACGGCTTGCCTACCAGCGTTTCTATACCGGTAGGTCCGATAGGAATTACCTCCGGCGGCGGCAGGGGGGTTAATTACGGCGGTGGACGCTAGTCCAATAGTTTCTTAAGTTGGTAGACAAGTTCTAAGGCTTGCTTAGGCGTTAGATCATCAGCGGCGATTTCATTTAGTTTCTGTAAAGCAGGGTGGCTCGACTGAGAAAACAATTCGAAGTTTGCAGGGTTGCTGGTACTGGCCTCTGTGCCCTGAATTGGCGAAACCTCTTTATCTGATACCGAAGTTGTTTGGGGTGAAAGCTGGGCCAACTTATGCCATCCGCTTTCGAGAAGCTTTAATTCTTGCCGGGCAAGCTGAATAACATCATCTGGTATACCCGCCAAGCGCGCCACTTGAATGCCGTAGCTTTGGTTAGCCGGTCCAGGCTCAATGCGATGCATAAAAATAATATTGTCATCTTTTTCTCGGGCGCTAAGATGCACGTTTTCCGCACCTTCTAAGCTATCTGGTAAGGCGGTTAGTTCAAAATAGTGAGTGGCAAATAGCGTAAGACTCTGACGGCTAGTGGCTAGGTTGTGTGCGGCCGCCATCGCTAAAGATAATCCATCAAAAGTACTGGTTCCCCGACCGACTTCATCCATCAAAACCAGGCTCTTAGGCGAGGCGTGGTGCAAAATTTGCGCCGTCTCGGTCATTTCCACCATAAAGGTAGAGCGGCCACTGGCTAGGTCGTCTGACGCGCCAATGCGGGTAAATATCCGGTCTACAATGCCTATGGTGGCAGATTTAGCGGGAACGCAACTTCCAATGTGAGCCAGAAGGGTAATAAGGGCAACTTGACGCATATAGGTAGATTTACCGCCCATATTCGGACCGGTAATAATAAGTAATCGCCGTCCGGCGTTTAGTTCGCAGTTGTTAGCAATAAAAGGATCGCGGCTCACTCGTTCAACTACCGGGTGACGACCCTCAATAATCGCTATGCCGGGCTTACTTGCCAATACCGGACGCACATAGCTGAGGCTGTGTGCGCGTTCCGCAAGATTGGCTAAAACGTCAATTTCAGATACGGCTTCAGAGGAGCACAGCAATTTCTGAAGCGTCTCGAAGACTAGTTCGACTAGTTCGTCGTAAAGTAGCTTTTCCCGAGCCAATGCACGGGACTTGGCTGACAAAGCTTTGTCCTCGAACTTTTTTAGTTCCGGAGTAATAAATCGCTCGGCATTCTTTAATGTTTGTCGGCGCTGATAGGTTGCGGGTGCTTTTTCAGATTGTGCTTTGCTAATTTCAATAAAGTAACCATGTACACGGTTGTAACCTACTTTTAGAGTGCTGATTCCGGTTTCTGTCCGTTCTCGTTCCTCCAACTGCACCAAAAAATTACCTGCATTGGAACTTATAGCTTTGAGTTCATCGAGTTCGTCATCGTATCCGCTGGCAATTACACCACCATTACGCACAGTCATTTGGGGTTTATCGATTAGAGCCTTTAGTAAAAGAGCCTGAAGTTCAGGGTATTCAGATATGCGTTTGGCAATTCCATCAAGTTCTTTGGACTTAGTGGCCAACAGAAGGCGATTCAACTCAGGAAAAACATCGATGGCCGCCCGCAGGCGAGTTAAATCTCGGGGTCGAGCAGATCTCAAGCCCACTCGAGCCAATATACGCTCTATATCGCTTATAGCTTTTAGTGCTTCGGAAAGGGGCTCATATCGCCAGTTCTCTTGAAGTGTTTCTATTGCTTTTTGACGAGCTCGTAAAAGCTTCAAGTTTCGACTGGGCCGATTTAACCATCGAATCAAAAGCCGACTTCCCATAGTGGTAGAGCACTGGTCGAGAACTTCCACTAATGTATTTTCGCGTCCACCCTGAAGGTTAGTGTCCAACTCAAGATTTTTCCGGGTGGGGCTATCAAGCACTACCTGGTCTTTAAGCGATTCCGACCGAATCGCCTGTAGGTGGGAAATCTCGTTGCGCTGGGTATCTCGGGCGTATTGCAGCAGGCACCCAGCTGCGCGCAGTGCGCAGGGGTAGTCATCGCAACCAAAAGCTTGTAGAGAAGCTACTGCATATTGTTTCTTCAATAATGAAACTGCGGTATCTAGATCAAACTCCCAATCGTGTCGAGAACGAATGCAAGCACAATCGAGCTGGGCAGAATCTAGGGAGAGAGTATCTGGTATCAGTAATTCCGAGGGCTTTAGCCGAGCTAATTCGGCCTCTAAAGAGACGATGTCTTCCAATTCAGACAGACAGAATCGGCCACTACCCATATCTAGCGAAGCTAGACCAATCTTGTTTTGATCATTCTTTCCATCAATGTAGACAGCGCAGAGCAAATTATCGCGGTGGGAATCCAGTAAAGCTTCGTCCGTAACTGTGCCCGGTGTGACTACCCTTAGAACTTGACGTTCGACCGGTCCTTTGGAGGTAGCCGGATCACCGATTTGTTCGGCGATAGCAACTGATCTACCTAGCCGGACCAGCTTAGCCAAGTAACCCTCTGCAGCATGGTGAGGCACGCCACACATTGGAATGGGTTCACCTGCGGATTGACCACGCTGAGTGAGAGTTAGATCAAGTAAGTTCGCCGCTTCTTTAGCGTCCTCATAAAAGAGTTCGTAAAAGTCACCCATCCGATAGAAGAGCAACTCATTAGGTTGTTCAGCTTTAAGACGCAAGAACTGCTGCATCATAGGTGTGTGGTTACTGGTTTCAGTATTTGCGGACATGCAGTGATATTAGCTTTGGTAAAGGATTTAGGCTAGCGCGCAGTTAAATATAAAAAACCCAGCTTGCGGCCGGGTTTAATAGTTCTTGAAACGGCACAGTTAAAACAATGCTAAAGCAGTTCGAGAATCGCTTCAGCAGTACTTTTTTCAATGCTGCCTTGGTCAAGTTCGATAGCCTCTACTACTCCGTTATTGACGATCATTGCGTAGCGTTGCGAGCGAATACCGAGGCCGCCAGCAGTAAGATCAAGCGCCATACCAATAGCCGATGTGAATGCGCAGCTACCGTCAGCTACTAATAAAAGTTGATCTGCGTTTTGGGTTTCGCCCCAGGCACTCATTACAAATGCATCATTTACCGCTAGGCACACTATGCTATCTACGCCCTTAGCTTTAATCGCGTCGGCCTCAACAACAAAACCAGGCATATGCGTATTTGAACATCCCGGAGTAAATGCACCTGGCAGTGCAAACAGAACTACTTTTTTGCCGTCAAAGATACTGCCGGTAGTGATTTCCTCGGGACCTTCAGCGCCCATAGTTTTTAGGGTCAAAGAAGGAAGTTTTTCGCCGATGCTTATGGTCATTTTGTTATGTTCCTGTTCAGTTTGGAGATGAATGATTTTGGTCGGGCCAGCATAGCAAAGTTACAACCAGATAAGGATTGAAATTACACACAGAAAAAATCTACTGATAGCATAGAATATTTGGACTCAAACGATACTGAAGGAATACTAAAAATCGGCTTTTTAAGCCACGTCCATCCGGACACTTCTATTCGTAGTCTGGGCAGCGCCAGCGAATCGCAATCGCACGGGTTATGATGGAAAATGCACCTATTTTGGTACTAGATGAGGCGACCTCAGCCTTGGATTCCGAGGCGGAAGTGGCTATTCAGAAATTTTAGATCTTTTGTTACAACAAAAAACCGGAATTGCCATCGCCCACCGGCTGGCAACGATTGCCAATATGGATAGATTGTTGGTACTGGATGAAGGCCATATTTTTGAGAGCGGCACGCAACAGAAATTGATAAGCCTAGGTCGAATACACGCCACGCTTTGGGGTATCAGTCCGTTGGTTTTATTGGCCTCGATTAGATTCACGTTGTAGTTCTCGATCCTGTTCTTTCTGTAAGCGGTTTTTCTCCATTACTTCTAAGGATTCAGTTCCCAAATGGGCTTCACCTCGAGATTGTGCAAGACGAATTTGTTTTTCCCGCTCGGCATAGCGCTCGCGTTGTTCTGGGGTAACTTTATCGAAACATCTATGACAGCTAACACCCTGTTGGTAGTGTCGGTGAGACTTCTCTTCTTCGGTAATAGGGTATCGGCAAGCGTGACATTGATCATACTTGCCCTTTATTAAACTGTGATTTACTGCAACTCTATCGTCAAATACAAAGCATTCACCCTGCCAGAGGGAGTCAGACTCCTTAACCTCCTCTAGGTATTTAAGTATACCGCCCTGTAGATGGTATACCTCGTCAAAGCCCTGTCTTTTTAGGTAAGCAGTGGATTTCTCGCAGCGAATTCCACCGGTGCAAAACATTGCTACCTTCTTGTGTTTTTCTGTATTGAGTTTTTCTTTTACGTAAGCTGGGAAGTCGCGAAAGCTTTTGGTGTTGGGGTTTACCGCGTTTTCGAAAGTACCAATTTCGACTTCATAGCCGTTGCGAGTATCCAATAGTAGCACTTCGGGATCGGAAATTAGCGCATTCCAGTCTGCCGGCGCTACGTAGGCTCCAGCGGATCGGTTGGGGTCAATTCCTTCGACTCCCATGGTGACTATTTCTTTTTTGAGTTTAACTTTTGACCGTAGAAACGGCATTTTCTGATGAAAGGATTCCTTGGTATCTAAAGGACAAAGCGCTGAATCTTTTTGTAGATGGGCTAATACCTTGTCTACGCTTTTGCGCGTGCCAGCAATAGTGCCGTTAATGCCTTCGTGCGCTAGCAGCAGAGTGCCGCGAACTCGCTCGGCGAGCATCAAATCGAGAAGGGGCTGGCGGAGTGTTTCGAAGTGCTCCAGACGTACAAATTTATACAGTGCACAAACCACTATTTGCGACATGAAATTCCCTCAGCTGACCAGAACATAAATCTGGTGCTAGTAACTATTTAGGCGAGCATTGTATTGAAAGAGCTTGGTACTCGCCAGCTTCGATCTAGTCCTGTTTATGCAGATCAGGCTTGGCTCAAAGTTGGGAAGCGGGCCGTTCCTTTCTGCAATTCCAGCAATACTCAAAAGAATCGGCATTATTTTCTTGGCAAAAATTGCATGTCCACTCTTCAATGCGACTGTTGTCGCTGATCTCCTCGACAATGGCTTGTGCTCTCTCGAGATCTTCATCTTGTAACACCCAAATCTCAGGCCATAGTTCGAAATGAGGTAATTCTCCGCTTGCACCTCCAATGAATTCATTTCTGATGGAGCAATCTATGCCAGATTGCGCCAATAACTCCTTGGTATTGGCCAATATAAAGGGGTTTTCGTTGCTCAATAGTTTCTTCATCCCATGATCCCCCTCTTTTTGTTTGGGTTCATGCATATACTCCCATTTAAACTTGTCGGGACAATGCTCGGCAACAAATACCATAGCAAACAGCCATCTGTCTGCCTAAAATGAGAAACTTTTCAAAATTTGGATGCACAGAATGACTGATTCCAGTCAAGCTCAGACAAAACCGATGCTCTTTACCTTGGGTTACGACAATCGCAGCGCGGTGCAAATATTTGACTTAGTTAAGGCTCGCGAATGTGACTATTTGGCTTATGCTCGGAGCGCACCATGTTCCGTTTACCACAAAGAGTTTAATCGCGAAAATCTCGAGCATATGTGCTTGTAGCAGAACATAAGGCCAATGCAGAAGACGAAGTAATAAAGCTGATCTTTTTCATCCTTTTCCCCAAAATATTGGCCAGTTAAAACTAATCGGAAGTTGATTTTTTCGGAGAATGCTTATATGCGGAGAGCCTATCTCCGGTTGCAACAATTGTTTACGACAGCTCCCCAGATGCCATTATCACCCTAATATTCATGACAAAATTGATCTGTAGCAGAGTACCGGTTTCCAATAGATAAAAAATCCTCAAAAGTGAGGTCTTTTGAGGTGGGATCGCATTACTCTGGATCTATATGCATGGCTTCCAGAAACCTCGATACCATGTTGTAGGCAGACACAGTAACAACAATCTCGACCATTTCCTGCTCAGAGAAATGCAGGGCTGCGGCATCATAAATGTCGTCGCCGACCTTTATTTCACGGGTCATCACATCGGTCAATTGCAGTACCGCACGTTCACCATCCGAAAATGCATTGGCATCCTGCCACTGTGCCATCGCATCTACCTGTTCTAGAGATATGCCAGCCTTTATACCGATAGGCAGGTGCACCTCATATTCGTAGCTTGCATCATTGAGTTGCGCTACCCGCAAAATGATCAGCTCACGGAGTGAGGCGGGTAGGCTGCTGCGATTACGCACCGCACTAAGCAATGTCAGCCAGCCTTCTGCAAAGGCTGGACTGTGCATTAACGTGCGATACAAATTAAGCATTCTGCCACCGCGCTCAGCACGGATACGATTTGCCAATTCCAGCTCTGGGCCTTCCGCAGGGTCCAGCAGTGGCAAGCGACCATTGCCCCTAGTATTTGAATTCATCCGTCTATGACCGAATTTATTGTATCTATAATAACAAGAGCTGGTTGATATTATGCTACTGAAATTTAACTTGCTCGCTAACTACTTGATAAAAAGCATTTCTTGATACTTAGGCAATGGCCATAGATCGTCTGCAACTAGAACTTCGAGCGTGTCGGCTGCTAAGCGGACGTCGTCCATAATCCCACGAACTGTGTCCGCCAAAAATTTCATATGCTCTTCGGTGGACGCAAAGTCATGCTTGGCTAATGCTGTACTTAATTCTGCTACCGAGGCCATCATGGCATTAGCTTGATTAGCGACAGTCTTAGCGACAGAGTGGTCCATTTCAATGCCCATATCTGACATGCCGGCATTGGTAACAGAAAGATCAGAAAGGTAGGTAATGGCTGCCGGATAAATCAGCGTAGTTGCCATATCTACAACTAACTTGGCTTCTACCTCTATTGAGAGAACATATTGCTCAGAATAGACTTCGTATCGGCTAGCCAATTCAACTGGGCTCAGTACGCCGGTCGACTCAAATAATTTGACGATATAGTCTTCATTCAGCGCGGGCAGTGCATCCGCTGTAGTTGGGATGTTTTTTAATCCGCGCTCTTCTACTGCCATTTTGTGCCAATCGGTTGAGTAACCGTCACCGCTAAACACTACATTTCCATGAAGTTCCATCAGCTCTTTCAATACAGCAATAACCGCCGCTGCCTGATCTGTGCCTTTGCTTAGTTCGGCTTCTAGCTTTTCAGTAATCCAATTTAGTGAATCTGCCAGCATAGTATTCATAGCTACTAGAGGGCCAGATATAGACTGGGACGATCCAACCGCCCTGAATTCAAAGCGGTTGCCGGTAAAGGCAAAAGGTGAGGTTCGGTTTCGATCTCCAGGGTCGCGGGTAAAACTAAGAATTTGAGATAAGCCTAGATCCATAACTCCGCCACTGGATGATCCGGTTAGCTTACCGGCTTTAATATCTTCAAAAACGGTTTCTAGTTGATCACCGAGGTAGACAGACAAAATAGCTGGTGGAGCTTCGTTCGCACCAAGTCGGTGGTCGTTGGCGGCTGAGGCAATTACTGCGCGCAAAAGCGGCCCATAAAGGTGCACGCCTCGGATTACCGCACCACAAAAGAGCAAGAAGTTTAAATTTTTATGTGGAGTATTGCCCGGGTCAAGTAAATTTCCTTGGGTAGAATTACCTACTGACCAGTTCACGTGCTTGCCAGATCCGTTTATTCCTGCGAAGGGTTTTTCATGTAAAAGTGCTTGAAATCCATGTTTTTTGGCCGTGCTCTTTATTATTGTCATCATCAGTTGCTGATGATCCGCCGCTATGTTTGCAGATTCAAAGTATGGTGCAATCTCGAATTGACCTGGAGCCACTTCATTGTGGTGAGTCTTGGCAGGGATACCCAATTTATAAAGTTGATCTTCGAAATCCTGCATAAAGACCTGAATGCGTTCCGGAATCGCTCCAAAATAGTGGTCATCAAATTCCTGGCCTTTTGCTGGTGGTGCCCCAAATAGGCTGCGTCCGGCAAGTAATAAATCGGGACGCGCGTTGGCAAAGTTTGCGTCTACTAAAAAGTATTCCTGCTCAGCACCACAGCTACTGCTTAGGGGAGCGATTTCGGTTTCGCCCATTAGCCTTAGAACTTTTTGAGCCGCCTCATTCATTGCTGAATTAGAGCGCAGAAGGGGTATTTTTTTGTCTAGAGATTCTCCGGTCCAGGACATGAAAACACTAGGAATCATAAGAGTTGAGCCATTTGGCGTTTCCATTATGTAGGCTGGGCTAGTGGGATCCCAAGCGGTATATCCACGCGCAGCATTGGTCATACGCAGACTGCCATTTGGGAAGGAAGAACCATCGGGCTCGCCTTTTATTAATAGGCTTCCTGTGAACTCAGTTATGGCATTACCATCAGGATTTGTGATGATAAATCCATCGTGTTTTTCTGCCGTGATATTAGTCATCGGATAGAAGATATGGGAGAAGAATTTAACGCCTTTTGATAGGGCCCACTCCTTCATCGAGGATGCCACTAAATCTGCTGTGGCCGGCTCGAGAGGTACGCCTGTTTTAACGGTTTTTTTGATTTCCTTGAAAGCATTTTTTGACAGGGACTCTTCCATCTTTGCCAAGTTGAAAACATTGTTTGCCCAAATTTTGCTTAAAGGGCCAGGCGTAGTTACCGCAATCGGTTCGCGATTGGTAATCTGATGAATTGCCTGAAGTCGTGCTTTATTTCCGCTCATTTCGTTTTCCTTTGATCTCTGGGTTTTGAATTTTATAAGAGTTAATTATTAACAGCTCTATAGCAAAAACCGGGCCAGTTTTAACTGATTGCCTTCAAGATCGAAAGTAGGGATTGCTTGACGAAAAAAGACTCTCGCAAGGAGAGCCCAATATTTAGAGTTATTATTTGAGTTCAGACTTCTTGCAAAACCTCTTCAGGTTGTGCGTCGCCGATGATTCTGCGGGCAACATACATCATTTGCCGTTGATGATGACGAACCAATTCATTAAAAGCATCTTGGCCTTGCGCCTGTAACAGCTAAAAATCATCAGTAACTTCCAATTTAATTGCGCCCATTGTATTTCTAGTATGTCTGTTTTCTTGCGGCTTGATTATAGAGAGAAAAATAGAAAATATATCTAATTTTTACAGAACGAGACTCGTGCACGGAAGAATATTTTGCTTCCAGGCACCAACAGTAGAGGCTTTTATGCGACGCCGACTGGGAGTGAAATGGTTTTCGTGCAAAGGCCTCAGAATTATTTTTTTGAATTGATAGGGTATGCTCTCGCGATGGATGAATTAAAAGCAGAAATACAAGACGATGAATACTGGATGCGTCTTGCACTGGAGCAGTCGGAGATTGCAAGGCAGGCAAAAGAAGTGCCGGTAGGAGCGCTATTAGTAAAGGACGGGGAACTTGTTGCTCTAGGCTGGAACCAGTCGATCTCCAGTTCGGATCCTACCGAACATGCCGAAATAAATTGTTTACGCCAAGCGACAAAAGCAATGAATAACTACCGAATTCCGGGTTGCGATATGTACGTTACTCTTGAACCATGTGCTATGTGTGCTGGTGCCATGGTGCATGCTCGGATTCGCCGATTGATCTTCGGAGCCTATGAGCCAAGAGCGGGTGTCGCCGTGTCACAAGCACAGCTTTTGGACTCTGAATGGCTAAATCACAAAGTAGAGGTGAAGGGCGGCGTGCTTGCAGACGAATGCGGAGAGGTACTAAAGGATTTTTTTAGAGAACGCAGATCTAAATAGCAGCTACATAGGCGATAAGGGGTTGCCTAAGATGCTTTGGAAAGCGGGCCTTGAATCTTCAATTCTCCATTCTTCTTCATGTCCCATTTCCATTTCTTCGAGTTCTTTTTGCCAGGCGTAAGAGTCCAAAATATTGTAGAAATGGAAAATATTTTCCACATAGGCGTCTGCCTCAAGTCCACGTGCGTAACCGTATGCAACCGTTTTATAATGCACAGCTTGCTGAAGAAGGGGAAGCTGTTCTCTAACCTGATCCCAATAATCGGGACTTTTACCAGCACGCTGAGTCAGAATGCGTGCATCTTCTAAGTGCCCCATGCCCATGTTGTAGGCCGCTAAAGCCATCTGTGTCCTGTCTGGTTCGCCTATACGCTCCGGTAATCGGCTTTTTAGGTTGATTAGATATTTAGTGCCAGCTATCAAACTTTGCTCAGCATCAAGACGGTTAGTCACACCGTACTGGCTTGCAGTGGGGAGAGTTAACATCATCAATCCACGAACACCCGTATAGCTTCGAGCACTAGCGTCCCAGTGAGACTCCTGATAGGCGACGGCTGCTAACATGACCCAATCTATATCAAATTGCTCGCCGACGCTGCGCAAGAGCGCTTCATACTCAGGCAATCTAGATTGGATTCTTTCTTTTAACACTAGAGAACTGGCAACATTAAAATTTTCATTGTTGCTAAATATCTCAGTAACAAGAGAGTCAAAATTGCCTGAGCTACGGTACTCGGATAGAAAGCTATTTAGCGAGTCCGCTAGGCTGCTATCGGAAGACTTTTGCAAGGCAAAGGCGACCGGGGATGGGTCGTCTAGCTCCATGGCTTTTTCAACTCGAGGAAAGTAGGGACGCTCAAGTTCGAACACGCTGGAATCGACGAGGGCATAATCCAGTGTTTGATCCTGCACACGCTCCATCAACTGGAACATTATGGTATCCGCCTCTTCTGTCCAGGAAAGCTCTGGATACTGAGTTTGAAGTGATCGCAATAATTCGGAGTGTGAGCTGCCTTGGATTGCCACTAAGCTCGCGCCTAGGATCTCATCAAGTGATTCCATAGCTGGCCGCGAGCTGTGCTGGATAAGTATTGCGGAGACGTTTAAGTATGGTTGGCTAAAAGTTACCTCTTCGCTTCGCTTTTGCGTAACCGTTAAGTTTGCAGCCGCAATATCAATGGCCCCGGATTGCACCTGTGCCAACATACTTGGTATTTCATCAACTATGCTCAGGTTAAGCTCCAAACCTAGGCTATCTGCAAATGCCTGCAGCATATAGTAGTCAAGGCCCCCGGCTATATCATCTCGTTCGTAATAAACTAGGGGCCCTAGCCTAAATCCCACATTGAGTTGCCCAGAATCCAATATTTGTTGGAGTAATTCAGGTTCACTTTGCTTGGTTTGTAATAGCGCTAGAGAAATAATAGTGAGAATCAGGATTGCTCGAATGCCATTTCGTTTGCTAACAAACAGCCCATTGGAGCCGTGCAAATACCCGACCATTCGGTCTAGAGTGGATCGAGTTTTATGTCGCCAGTATGAGGGCCTCATTTAAGTTGCAATTGCCGCTGTGGGAATAGAGGTTTATTGAGTACAATCGCGCCTCTTTCATTAAAGTTTTTAATACTCATCGCCATGCTGATTCTTAAAGGTGCGATCGCACTATCCGATTCCCGAAAGGAAAAATTACTCACTGAATTAGCAGGTATAGAATCTGGCATAGAGGATATTGACGCACAATTTGTCTACTTTGTAGAGACAATTAGCCCGATCTCTACTACTGAGCAGCAGCAAAAACTGGCTGCTATCCTTGAGGGCCAGGCTTTTGAGCTTCCTCAGCTCAGTGCAAATCAATTATTGGTAATGCCTCGAATTGGTACAATTTCGCCCTGGTCATCTAAGGCTACTGAGATTTTACAGCGATGTGGGTTAAATCAGGTTGAGCGAGTAGAGCGAGGAGTGCTTTATAAATTTTCGCAATCTACCGAAATCTCTTCGACTTTAGATGTCCATCTGCACGACCGCATGACCGAATCTGTGGTTAGAGATGCCAATGATTTGGATCAGATTTTTAGTCATGCCTCTCCTAGCCCCTTGAGCGACCTAAAAGTTCTTGATCGTGGTTTGGAAGCCATGAAAGAGGTGGACCAAAAGCTGGGTTTAGCGTTGGCCGAAGATGAAATGCAATACTTGCTTGATAGCTACAAAGAATTGGGTCGAGAGCCCACAGACATTGAATTGATGATGTTTGCCCAAGCGAATTCCGAGCACTGCAGGCACAAAATATTTAACGCGAGTTGGACCATTGACGGCGTCGATCAGGCCAACTCTTTATTTGCCATGGTTAGAAATACCAATAAGTTGGGTGGTCAGGGCATTTTGTCCGCATATTCTGATAATGCTGCGGTAGTTGAAGGCCACCAGGCCAATCGTTTCTATGTAAACGGCGAAACCGGCAAATATGCTTTCTCCAACGAGCCGGTCCACCTATTGATGAAGGTGGAAACCCATAACCACCCAACGGCGATCTCTCCTTTTGCTGGTGCGGGAACAGGTAGTGGCGGAGAAATTCGCGATGAGGGTGCAGTTGGTCGCGGCTCAAAACCTAAAGCTGGACTTTGTGGCTTTAGTGTATCCAATCTTCGTATTCCAGGTTACATCCAGCCTTGGGAATCGAAGGATTACGGTAAGCCTGATCGTATTGTCAACGCACATACCATCATGTTGGAAGGCCCTATCGGGGCTGCAGCTTTTAATAATGAATTTGGCCGGCCCAATCTTTGTGGATACTTTCGATCCTTTGAAATGGATTTTGAAGGGCAGAGAAGGGGTTACCACAAGCCAATTATGATCGCCGGCGGTTACGGAAATATTCGTGAAGATCACGTGGACAAGCCTCCATTTGAAGCAGGTTGTAACCTAATAGTCTTAGGTGGCCCTGCAATGCTCATTGGACTAGGCGGTGGTGCCGCCTCATCTATGACTTCTGGCAGCTCTTCCGAAGATCTGGACTTTGCTTCGGTGCAGCGGCAAAACCCGGAAATGCAGCGCCGTTGTCAAGAAGCAATAGACTCCTGTTGGGCCTTGGGAAGCAAAAACCCCATTGCTTTTATTCATGATGTTGGCGCGGGCGGCCTGTCCAATGCTCTGCCCGAGCTAGTTAAAGATGGTGGCAGGGGCGGTAGTTTTGAGCTGCGTTCAGTTAATAACGCCGAGCCTGGAATGTCGCCAATGGAAATTTGGTGCAACGAAGCCCAAGAACGCTATGTTATGGCAGTTCGCGACGAAGATTTAGAGCAGTTTGAGGCGATCTGCGAGCGAGAGAGAGCACCTTACGCAATTGTCGGAAAATCCATTGAGGAGAGCAAGCTCGAGGTTTCCGATAAGGAATTTGCTAACCAACCGGTAGACATACCCATGTCTGTGCTTTTTGGGAAAGCGCCAAAAATGCACAGAGAAGCGCAATCTACAGCAACGCAAGAGACGGAATTTGATAACTCTGGCATTGAACTAGAAGAAGCAATAAAGCGCGTGCTGCAAAACCCCGCAGTTGCCAGTAAATCATTCTTAATAACTATAGGCGACAGATCTGTTACCGGTATGGTTGCTCGCGACCAGATGGTTGGCCCATGGCAAGTTCCCGTTTCCGATGTAGCGGTAACCACTACAAGTTTCCTAGGTTTTGCCGGTGAAGCTATGTCGATGGGGGAACGCACTCCTTTAGCTCTTATAGACGCCCCCGCGTCTGGTCGCATGGCTATTGGCGAAGCAATTACCAATATTGCGGGCACGCTGATAGGCGATCTCAACAAGGTCCGGTTATCAGCTAACTGGATGTGTGCGACCGCACATCCGGGCGAAGATGCGAAGCTTTTCAAGACTGTCGAGGCGGTTGGCATGGAATTGTGCCCACAGCTAGATATTACGATACCTGTGGGTAAAGATTCGATGTCTATGCGCAGTTCCTGGCAAGACTCTGACGGCGATAAAGCGGTCACTTCACCCACAAGCGTTATTATTTCTGCTTTTGCTCCTGTGCTGGATGTCCGCAAAACCTTGACGCCTGAGTTAGTCCCTGAACTGGAGTCTGGGCTCTGGCTAGTAGACTTGGGGAATGGTCAAAACCGTTTGGGCGGATCTATATTGGGACAGGTATACAGCCAACTGAATGGAACTAGCCCAAACCTGGATGCAGCGGAAGGGTTAAGCGGCTTTTTCAAAGCTATGCAGCAATGTTTGCAGGAAGATTTAATTACCGCGTATCACGACCGAAGTGATGGAGGGCTGCTGACCACCTTGCTTGAAATGGGCTTTGCGGGTCATTGTGGGTTGCAAGTCGACCTGAAAGGCGACGATGTGCTGGCGATGCTATTTAGTGAAGAGCTAGGTGCAGTATTGCAAATAGGTCAGGCCAATCAGGATCGGGTACAAAAGATATTTGCTGAGCAGGGTTTAGAAGATTGCATGCAGTTGATTGGTAAGCCAATGACCGATCAAAATATTGAATTCGTCTGGAATGGTAAGAATGTATTCTCAAGTTCTCGTGGCGAATTACAGCAGATATGGGCGATGACAAGCTACCGGTTGCAGGCCGAACGCGACAATACGGAGTGTGCGGATCAGGAATTTGCATTAATTACCACTGAAAATCCAGGACTTAACTCGACGCTAAGCTTTGATTCGGCGGAAGATATTGCCTCACCCTATCTAAATCTTGCTGTGCGACCAACTATGGCAATTTTAAGAGAGCAAGGCGTTAATGGGCAGTTAGAAATGGCCGCGTCCTTTAATGCTGCAGGCTTTGACTCGGTCGATGTTCATATGTCGGATCTATTGTCTGGCCGGTATTCCTTGAAAGATTTCAAAGGGCTAGTCGCCTGTGGCGGGTTCTCCTATGGGGATGTGCTCGGCGCCGGCAGAGGCTGGGGTAAATCAATACTCTTCAACGCAAAGATGCGAGATCAGTTTTCTGAATTTTTTAATCGTTCGGACGCTTTTGCTCTCGGCGTATGTAATGGCTGCCAGATGATGTCCACTTTGGCTGAGATAATTCCCGGAGCTGAGCAGTGGCCGGAGTTTGTACAAAATAGATCAGAACAATTTGAAGCTCGTGTGGCATTGGTAAAGGTGGAAGAGTCGCCGTCAATATTGCTAGAAGGCATGCAAGGATCTGTAATTCCAGTGGCTGTTGCACACGGAGAGGGCAATGCGCTATTTTCATCCGAAGCAAACCTTTCCGATTTAATTAAATCAAATCAGATCAGTCTATCTTTTGTGGATAATTTTCATGAAATCACAGAAGCCTATCCCTCAAATCCAAACGGATCGGTTAAGGGCATTACCAGTCTTACCAACCAGGACGGCCGCGTAACTATCATGATGCCCCATCCGGAGCGCGTATTTAGGACAGTAACTAACTCTTGGTACCCAGGTGATTGGCCAGAAGAGAGTCCTTGGATGCGCATGTTCCATAATGTGCGTAACTGGGTAGATTGATGGAATCTCTTGTGCAGCTCGTATTAGTCTGCTTAGCCACTTTTTTGGGTGCGCTTGCGATGGGCTCTATTCCATTTATTCGTTCAGCTAATGGCGTTATGGGTCGGCTGGAGGACATGACGGGTCTTGCTGCAGGCTTTCTAATTGCTGCTGCCATGTTGGTTGCAATACCAGAAGGCATAGAAATTCTAAGCCACTCCGCTGAGCTCGAAGGTCATCACAAAATAGAGGTATTTTCTGTTGGCATTGCGCTGATGATCGGTTTTCTCTTTATGATGATTTTGGAAGCTTTTGGATTTGGTCACGATATCCATGAAGAGCACCATGATCATTCCCTCGAGCATGGGCACGATCACCTCAATCACCCAACCAAAACCGCAATGCCTGCAATTATTGGTTTGACTGCCCATGCTTTCATTGACGGTATGGTGATAGCTGCAGCTATGGCTGAAGAATCTGCAGCACTTACCCTAACAATTGTGTTGGTAATAATGATGCACAAGTTTCCCGCGGCATTTAGCATTAGCGCCTTTAGCCTGCATGAACGTAAAAACAGAAATCGATCCAAGTTAGATCTGTTGATATTCGCTGCGGCAACCCCGGTTGCCATTTTGGTTTTCTGGAATTTATTTGTAGATATAACTTCGGAACTGCGAGGACTTGCGATACTTTTTTCTGCAGGGACATTTTTATATATAGCGACTGTAGATGTGCTTCCTGCCATGCACGAGCGTTCGCGATCTAAGCGAACAGCTGGATTAGTCCTTATTGGTGTTCTTGCGATATTCCTGCTTACCAGTTTTGCTCATTCGGTATTGGATTTACACTAAAGTGTGAATGGTTGGCCGTCGCTTGGCCTGCCTTGTTGTATAAACTGTTGCAAGGCGACTTTTACTACTTTAAAGGCTATGTCATCCCACGGAATATCCTCAGGGATAAATAGCTCAACTTCTGATGATTCCGGTGTAGCCCCAAAATCCGCACTCTTCATTTGCGCTAGATACAGAGCGTAGACCTGCCCTATATGGGGTGTGTCATATAGTCCGTGTAAGTGAGATATCTCTACCTCGGCGAGAGATTCTTCACGGGTTTCCCGTTTTGCCCCTTCGGCCATAGTTTCATCTAGCTCAAGAAACCCGGCGGGAACTGTCCAATAACCGAATCGAGGTTCTATATTACGTCGGCAAAGAAGAATCCTGTCTTGCCAGAGAGGGATGCATCCGACGATCACCTTCGGGTTTTGATATTGAATATGTTCACACTTATCACATACATGACGTGCTCGGTTGTCTCCTTCCGGTATAAGGGACGACAATTCACCGCCACACAGATTACAAAAATTTATCATAGGAAAATATTGGCCATTAAACTAAGCGAAGTGAACTAACGTACAATTCTAACGCATGCGCTTGTTAAGTCGTTTACTAGAACATTATTCAACCCAAAATATTTTGTCGGAGCTGATCAGTCCATTAGACGACAAGCTCGATTCTAGTGTCCGAGCGGCGGCTGTATTGATTCCAGTAACCGATTTGGAACATGCAGCGGAAGTGATTTTAACCCGACGAGCCAATCATCTATCTACCCACGCGGGACAAATTTCCTTTCCTGGAGGCATGTGGGAGCCGCAGGATGCAGACCTTTCAGATACAGCGCTGCGCGAGTCTTGGGAAGAAGTCGGTCTAAATCGAGAAGAGGTAAAAATTGTGGCAAGATTTGCCCCTCGGGAATCTCAGTTTGGAGTGCAGGTAACTCCCTTTCTCGGAGTTATTCCCAGCGCCGCGAAACTAACGCCTTCAATCGAGGAGACCGATCAAATAATCTCTGTTCCCTTATCATTTTTTATGGAGAAAGAACCGAGACGAATTGATTATAAGGAGCGCGGCGGCCGGGAATTAAGAATGCCAAGCTGGCATTTTGAGGGTCAAGAAATCTGGGGTTTAACCGCCATGATTATTGATGAAATGTTAGAGCCTTTGAGATAGATAAAATTGCCAAGCCATGAAGTTATAACTAGCCCCTGCGTCGGTATATGTCAGTTGGATAACCAAAAAGTTTGTATTGGTTGTTTTCGTAGTTCCGAAGAAATTATCTATTGGCGAACCTATAGCGAAGAAGAGCGTGAGCAAGCGTTGCAGGCAGTTACGCTTAGGATGAAGAAGAGCCCTCGGAGTTAAAAATCCATCTACCGATACAAGCTACTGGCTTTGATCGGTCGCTATTCGTGCATATCGCCAAGCTTTACAACTTTTAATTAACTTGTCGCTAAATTCGGTAATTTCAAAACGAAAATTTTCATGTTCGAAGCTGACAGGACCTTCCGGAATTGCTTCCAGCATTTCCACCACAAAACCACTTACGGTTTTTGGACCGCTAGTAGGTAAGTTCCAATCCGCAATTTTGTTTAGATCTCTCAGACTAGCTCCACCCTGCAACAGATAAATATCCTCAGAAACTTTGTGAATCTCATCTTCGTCGTCGGCCGCAGAAGTTGTGTAGTCGCCAACTATCTCTTCGAGCAGATCGTCAAGGGTAGCTAGCCCCTCTACTTCACCGTATTCATTCACCACAAAACCAATTCGGTGCCGAAGTTTTCTAAAATTTATTAGTTGCATGGATAAAGGGGTATTTTCGGGGATAAAGTAGGGCTTCTTACTAAAACGCTCGATGGCGTCCTTGGTAATTTGCTCTTCACCTTCTTTCATTAGACGATTCACTCGTCGCAAATGAAGAGTTCCAATTATGTTGTTGATGTCGCCCTGATAGACAGGCAGGCGCGTATGGTCACTCTCGAGAATCGTTTGAATTAGTTCCTTAATATCTCTGTCTAAATCCAGACCAAAAATTTCGTTACGTGGAACCATAATGTCGTCCACTGTCATTTTTTCTAGATCCAGAATATTGATCAACATGTCCTGATGTTCGTCAGGAATTAGCTGGCCAGCTTCATCTACGACGGTACGGAGTTCGTCTGGACTTATTTGTTCTTTGCTCAGACTGGTAGGGTCAACACCAAATAATCGGACTATACGGTTGGTGATCCAGTTCACTATCAATACCAACCAGAAAAATGGCGATAAAGGATGCAGAAGCACTGCCAGAACAGCGCTGAAGGGGAAAGCTATGCGCTCAGGGTGCAAAGCAGCCAGGGTTTTTGGCGTTACTTCAGCAAATATGAGCATTATTAGTGTCAGTAGTATGGTGGTTAACCATATTCCCGCTTCTTGGCCGAACCAGCGGGCGAAGACAATACCGGCAATTAGTGCCGCCAGAATATTTACCGCGTTATTGCCTATCAGTATTAAGCCTATTAAGCGATCAGGTCGTTCAAGTAGGCACGCAGCGCGTTTGGCACTAGTATTTTGTTTGGCAAGGTGTTTAAGTCGAAATCGGTTTAGCGAGAGCATCGCTGTTTCCGAACTCGAGAAAAATGCAGAAAGTACTATCAGAAGAACTAGAAGAGCTAGTAAAGCTCCGGTGGAGGCGTCATTCAACGCGTCGCGACCTCTGTGAATATGGGCTAGCCATGTTGAAGTAGTTTTTTTAGACTAGCAAGCATTTGCTTGTGCAAAATTTAAGAATCAAAGCCTCAGGGCTAAGAGCTTAGGATCCATTCCAAGACAAGTTTGCTGCCCACATAAGCTAATGTGAGAGAGGCATAAGCCCCGAATACCCAGCGCATAACGCGACGGCTATGCCAGCCTTTTTGCCAGTGACCAATGCAGATTAGACTATATATAACCAAAGCTAGAATAGACAGAGCGGTCTTGTGAATCAGATGTTGGGCAAAGAAATCTTCAACAAATATAAAGCCAGTCAGAATAGAAAGGCCGAGCAGAATGGTTCCCCAAATCAATAATTCGTAGAGCATCGTCTCTAGCGATTCAACCGGAGGTATATGTTTTACCAAAGGGGTAAGTTTGTGATGCCTAAGACGAAGAGTGCTATATCCGAGCAATAGAGCCATTAGGGCCGCAACCGTAAAGGTACCGTAAGACAGAATAGAGGTGGATATATGCAGGCCAGTTCCTGCAGATAGCTGCAGTAATTGCCGAGAACTGGGGACGATCAAGCTAAAGATGGCCAGTAATCCGGCACTAGGCATCAGTACTAGTTGCAAAGCCTGAATTGCAAAGCGCTGACTGCTAAGTGTTACGAACAGTACTGCGGTCGCCAACATAAGAGAAATAGATTTAAGCAGGCTAAAATCAATCCCGTCAGCTTGAATCATTAGCCCTGCCATTAGGCCTATTTGGGTAAGGCTGCCTAGTAAACCGAAGGCAAATTGGAAGCGGCGGTCGATTGGCAAGTTATTGCGTAGCGCCATAACCAGCCGCGTGCAGGCGGTGGAATACGCAACGAGACTAACGAATATAAGTAAATTGGCAAGCAAAGTGTTTTGTAGTCAGTTATTTAACGGCTTTAATTTAAGGTAGTTTGTCACAAGCTCGGTCGCCATGGAAGGCTCAAAACCATTATACTAGCTCACCTAAAATGAGCTTAGATTTAGTTAAAAATGTTTGAGAATCTTCAAGAGCGTTTATCGCGCAGCCTTAAAAAAATTAGTGGTCAATCCAAGATCACTGAAGACAATATTAAAGACACACTCCGTGAAGTGCGCCTCTCGCTGCTGGAGGCCGATGTTGCCCTTCCAGTTGTTAAGGTTTTTATCGACCGAGTGCGCGAAAGGGCTACCGGCCAAGAAGTAAGTACTAGCCTGTCACCAGGTCAGGAATTCCTTAAAATTGTTCAATCCGAATTAGTAGATATTCTCGGTAATTCATTTGAAGGATTGAATTTGGCGGCCAAACCGCCGGTTGTTGTTTTGATGGCTGGTCTTCAGGGCGTAGGTAAGACGACCTCGACCGCCAAGTTGGCGCTATATCTAAGAGAAAGAGAAAAGAAAAAAGTTTTAGTGGTTAGTGCGGATGTTTATCGTCCAGCCGCTATAAAGCAGCTAGAAACATTAGCCTCCGAAGTGCAGGTAAAATTTTTCCCCAGCGATATTAGTCAACAACCTCTCGCAATAGCCAAAAGCGCTATCGATCACGCCAAAAAGCAGTTTATTGATGTGGTTTTGGTGGATACCGCAGGCCGGTTGGCCATCGATAAGGAGATGATGTCGGAAATCGAATCTCTGCAAAGAGAAGTGAATCCCACCGAAACACTTTTTGTCGTTGATGCTATGACCGGGCAGGATGCCGCAAATACCGCTAAGGCATTCAATGAAGTTCTAGATTTGACTGGTGTAATCCTCACTAAAGTTGATGGTGATGCTCGAGGTGGTGCTGCGCTTTCAGTTCGTCAGATAACTGGCAAACCCATTAAATTTATTGGTGTTGGCGAAAAGACCGATGCTTTAGAGCCCTATCATCCGGACCGTATTGCTTCTCGTATCTTGGGCATGGGAGACGTTCTCTCTTTAGTCGAAGAGATTGAGCGAACCGTTGATCATGGCAAAGCGCAAAAACTCGCAAAGAAAATCACCCGTGGCAAGGGCAAGGGCTTTGACCTTGCCGATATGCGGGATCAATTTGAACAGATGCGCAATATGGGTGGCATGGGCGGCATGATGGATAAGATGCCCGGCATGAGCAATATGTCGCAGATGATGGAACAGAAAGATACTCAGAGCCAGTTTAAGCGCATGGAGTCCATTATTAATTCCATGACTCCCAAAGAACGAAGCAACCCCGATATATTGAACGGATCGCGTAAGCGCCGTATTACTCAGGGCTCTGGTACCTCAATTCAAGATTTGGGTCGCCTGCTAAAGCAGCACAAGCAAATGCAGAAAATGATGAAAAAGATGGGTTCAACCAAGGGTATAGGCAAGATGATGAAAGCTATGGAAAGTGCCTCCGGAGTTCAAGTTCCAGGTATGCCAGGGCAGACAACTGGGATGCCGGGAACTCCGGGATTGCCTTTTGACCCGAAGAAAAATCCATTCCAGTAGGCCACATATTGCTTGTTGTTTTCTCGAGCTCAGAAAAATAACGGATTTGAGGTAAATACCGGTTTAAATCCGCGTCGTCTTTGCGTAAAATACGCGCCCTTTCGAGCAGCTAAGATAATTTTTAGGTTTTTCAATATCTTAGCGTTCTTATGACATACAAATTGAGCATTTTTTAAATGGTTACTATTCGACTTTCTCGCGGTGGCTCTAAAAAGCGACCTTTTTACCACTTTTCTGTGAGCGATAGCCGTAACGCCCGTGATGGTCGTTATCTAGAGCGTGTAGGGTTTTTTAACCCAGTTGCGCGTGGCAACGAAGAGCGTCTTCGTATCGATCTTGATCGTATCGACTACTGGGTTTCGCAGGGTACTACTCTGTCTGAGCGTGTTGCAGCTTTGGTTGCAGAAGCTCGTAAAGAACAACCCGCAGCCGCCTGATTTGGTTTAACAGGGCGGTGGAGTGGGGTTTTGAATAGCGCCTCCGCAAAGGATAAGACAGCCCGGGTCGGAGAGATTTCGGGCGTGCACGGTGTTAAAGGCTGGGTAAAAATTTACTCGGAGACAGCACCGAAAGAAAAAATATTTGAATATTCGCCTTGGTTGGTTGCTCCAGCTAAAGATGGACAAAAAGGTTCGGTAGAAAATACTGAGTGCGAAGTTCTCGAATGGAAAAATGCAGGAAAAGGTCTGATTGCCAAGCTAGCCGGCGTAGAGAATAGAGATCAGGCAGTAGCCCAGATCGGATCGGTTATCGAAGTAAGCACTGAATTATTCGGAGCTCTCGAAGAAGATAGTTATTACTGGTATCAATTGCAGGGTCTGCAGGTTATCAGTATTTATCAGGGTAAAAGAACTAGCCTTGGAGTAGTTGAAAAGCTAATGGAAACTGGAGCTAATGACGTATTGGTTGTTAGGTCTGAGGATAACCAAGAACGGTTTGTTCCATGGACACCAGGCACGCATGTGTTTAATGTTGATTTGGACACTGGCGAAATTGAAGTAGATTGGAATCCGGATTTTTAGAGTCGACAATCACTTAGAGGAAGGGAGTGCAGAAAGTTGAAATTGGCACTTATTACACTCTTTCCTGAAGTTATAGATAACTTCGCTGATTATGGCGTTACTGGCAGAGCAGTAAGCGAAAAGAAGATTGATCTGCGGTGCTTTAATCCAAGGGATTTCACCACAGATAAACACCGAATCGTTGATGATAGACCTTACGGTGGTGGACCTGGCATGGTTATGCGTTGTGAGCCCTTGAAGGCCGCGGTAGAAGCAGCTAAGGAATGGATGATAGAAGATGCCGAGGCCGATTCTCGCGTAATTTATCTTTCTCCTCAGGGAAAAAGGTTGGTACAGGCTCGAACGGAAGAGCTAGCGACAGAAAATTTGATATTGATCGCTGGTAGATACGAAGGTATAGATCAGCGAGTAATTGATACTCTGGTAGATGAAGAGATATCGATTGGAGATTACGTGCTAAGCGGCGGAGAGTTACCCGCGCTAGTATTGATTGACGCCATATTGAGGCATGTGCCCGGAGTATTGGGACATGCCGATTCAGCAGAACAGGATTCATTCACTGACGGCAGTTTGGATTGGCCTCATTACACGAGACCAGAGATATTTGAAGATCAGGCTGTGCCGGAAGTTTTGCTCAGCGGTGATCACAAAGTGATAGAGAATTGGCGGAGGCAGCAGGCCACAGCCAAAACTCGAAGAATGCGACCGGATTTAATTCTGAATCGTAAAAAATAATTTGCGCCCTTTTATATAAGATTACGGGGCCCCAACAATTGGAGAAAGACGTGAGCGGCAGCAACAGTGTTATTGCAGAGCTTGAAAAAGAGCAAATGGATCGTGACTTCCCTGAGTTTTCACCGGGCGACACAATTGTTGTCCAGGTAAAAGTTAAAGAGGGTACGCGTGAGCGACTTCAGGCTTATGAAGGCGTAGTGCTGTCGATTAAAAGCCGCGGTTTAGGTTCGGCCTTTGTTGTACGCAAAATCTCCCATGGAATTGGTGTGGAACGTACTTTCCAAACCTACAGTAAGCTAATAGATAGCATTTCGGTTAAGCGCCGTGGCGACGTTCGCCAAGCCAAACTTTATTATTTGCGCGAGCTTTCTGGTAAAGCTGCACGAATCAAAGAGAAGCTCGTTTAAGTCTTTTGACTTCATCTAGTGAGTATCTTAAAAAGGCGTCTTCGGACGCCTTTTTTATGACGGTTAATTTCCGCCCTCGTTTTCTGGCATGATTTGACTATGAGCAAAGACCATCCACCCTCAAATACTCAACCAATAATTGAAGAATACTTGGACCATGTCTGGGCCGAGAAGGGACTTAGTTTACATACGATTTCGGCTTACCGAAGAGATTTAACGGCGCTGGCCAATTGGTTGGAAACCCAATCAAATAAACTAGATAAGGCGAGCCCTGGGGATATTCAAGCTTATTTGGGCCATCGATACGCATTACAGCATTCACCTCGTTCCACAGCTCGGCACCTATCCTGTTTTCGGGGCTTTTACTCTTGGCTAGTTCGAGAGTCACGCACTCCAGTAAACCCAACTGAATTAATTGACAGCATGAAGCTCGGCAGGCCTCTGCCTAAAAGTATGGCTGAAGCTGATGTTGAAAGGTTATTGGAGGAGCCTGATACTAGCATTGCTCTGGAACTGCGCGACAAGGCTATGCTAGAGGTACTTTACGCAACGGGCTTGCGGGTATCTGAGTTGATAAGTCTGACCATGAGTCAGGTAAATCAGCGACAAGGCGTAGTGAGAACCTTTGGCAAAGGTAGTAAAGAACGACTAGTTCCGGTGGGAGAAACCGCCCTGGAATGGCTGCAACAGTACTTAGAAGAAGCTCGCCCTCAGTTATTGCCGCCAGGCGCCAGCGATACACTCTTTCCTAGCCGACGTGGACGAGTTATGGCAAGGCAGACCTTTTGGCATCGTATTGGCTTATATGCTCGCCGTGCGGGTATTTCTTATGCAGTTTCACCCCATTTACTCCGGCACGCATTTGCTACACATTTACTCAATCATGGCGCAGATCTGCGGGTTGTGCAGATGTTGCTGGGCCATAGTGACCTCTCTACTACGCAAATTTATACCCATATTGCCCGCGAACGTATGAAATCATTGCATTCTCAGCATCATCCCAGAGGCTAACTAAGAGCTAAAAGCTGGATCAAGGTGTGAACCAGCCCTAAGTTTTGCATTTCTTAACCTAAAACTGGGCCTGTTAGAGGTCTGAATAGGTCGAGCTTCGGGGTAATTGAGCTACAATTGCTCCATTGCTAGAGCTAAAACAGAGCACCACGCCATGAAACTTATAAAACCCGCATTAGCTATTGCCGCCTCTTTGGTTATTGTTTCGCTAAACAGCGGCGCCCAGGAAGATGCTTCCTCTGATGTGATCCAAGCGCAGATATTGGAGAGCTTGAAATCTGCACGTCCTGATTTGGAATATACCGATATCACGGCCTCGCCTATTCCCGGCTACTATCAAATAGTCGTATCTGGTGGAATGCTTCTATATGTTTCAGAAGATGGGTCCCACTTTTTTGCTGGAGAGCTGTATCACGTTGAACCTGGCGCATTTGTAAACGCCACTGAGGCTCAGCGCACTTCTGAGCGTCAGCAGCTATTAGCTGATGTTGACGAAGAAAGCATGATCATCTTCCCAGCGGTCGGTGAATCTAAAGGAATCCTTACAGTCTTTACAGATGTTACCTGCGGATATTGTCGCAAGCTGCATGAGCAAATGGCAGAAATGAACGAAGCCGGTATTGAAGTGCACTATTTGGCCTATCCGCGTTCCGGTATAGAGCGTGACGGCGCATTCACCCATGAATACACTGAAACCGTTAAGGCTTGGTGCGCAGAAGACCGCAACACAGCACTGACCGAACTGAAAGCTGGCCAAGCTGTTGCTGGCGAAATCTGCGAGGATAATCCTGTGGCGGATCACTACACGCTGGGTAGGGTATTTGGTGTCACTGGGACACCAGCTATTGTCTTGCCAGACGGTAGTTTGAACCCCGGCTATCGCACCACGGCAGATTTTCTAGCGCTTCTCGGTATTAGCGAATAATTTTGAAGCAAAGCCTCTGAAATCCTTGATATAGGGACTAATTGTTAAAAAGGCCGTGCTACAATTCGCGGCTTTTTTTTGGTGGATAGAGGCATTTAAGTGAGGTCTCGTACTCTCCAAAAAGTTAGAAAAAACAACATACGAGCATGGGAACAGAAGTGGACAAAGTTAGAGTAGGAATTTGTGGTTTGGGCACTGTAGGTGGAGGCACTTTGCAGCTTCTCCAACAAAATAGCCTAGAAATAAGCGCTCGAGCCAGAATAGATATTCAGGTCGTGCATATTGGTGCGCGCCGAGAAAAGTCAGAATTCGATCTTTCCGGTATCCGAATAAGTCAGGATATATTTGAAGTTGCCACGGACCCAGATGTCGATGTTCTAGTTGAAACTATTGGTGGCATCGAACCCGCAAAATCCTTGGTATTAAAAGCTATAGCTAATGGCAAAGATGTAGTTACCGCAAATAAGGCGCTTATTGCAGAACACGGCAATGAATTGTTTGAGGCTGCCGAAAAGGCTGGTGTCACTCTTTCATTCGAGGCAGCGGTGGCGGGTGCTATTCCCGTTATTAGATCCCTAAGAGATGGCTTGTCCGGCAATAAAATTAAAAAGCTTGCTGGGATAATTAATGGAACAGGTAATTTCATTCTTACGGAAATGCGCGACCACGGCCGAGCCTATGAGGATGTATTGCAGGAAGCACAAGACTTAGGTTATGCCGAAGCCGATCCGACTTTTGATGTAGAAGGAATCGATGCAGCTCACAAGCTTTGCATACTTGCTTCTATAGCTTATGGAATTCCTCTGTCCTTTGACGAGGTCTATACCGAAGGTATAAGCAAAATCCAGAAAAGTGATGTGCTTTTTGCGGAAGAATTAGGTTACAGAATTAAACATCTGGGTATCGCTAAACGCACTGAAAAAGGGATTGAAGTGCGGGTTCATCCAACACTGATTCCGAAAGAAGTACTGCTGTCTAAGGTGGAGGGCGTGATGAATGCTGTGTGGATTGACGGCAATGCCTCAGGTCCAACGCTTTACTGCGGAGCTGGCGCCGGCGCGCTGCCTACCGCTTCTTCAATTATCTCGGACATTGTGGAGATTGCGCGCAGCCGCCAAGCGGGTTCAAGCGTGCCAGTACCTCCATTGGGTGTTGATCTGGCGAATCAGAAAAATATCCAGATTTTGCCTATTGCTGAATGCAAGACGGCTTTTTATATGCGTATAACTGCTGAGGATAAACCCGGCGTAATGTTGGCGATAACTAAAGTACTAACAGAATCTGGTGTGAGCATAGATGCGATGATTCAAAAGGAAGCAGAGAATGATTCTGGTCAAGTGCCCATAGTGTTAGTTACCTCCGTTGCTCTGGAGTCAGCACTTACCGAGGCGGTTGAGCAAATTGAAGCGCTACAAGATATCGTTAAGCCTGTGGTTAGATTCCGTGTTGAGGCTCTCGAACCCTAATTGCCGCATAGCTATCTTAAAGCTAGGGCAAAGAGAAATATAAATATGAAATACATTAGTACTAGAGGCGATGCGCAGGCATTAGATTTTGAAGAAGCTGTACTTGCCGGATTGGCTAGTGACGGTGGTTTATATGTACCAGAGGAATTACCAAAGTTCGACGCAGAACAAATCGCCTCCTGGTCATCTTTGAGCTACCCGGAATTGGCCTTCGAAATAATGCACCCCTTTATTGGCGATACTTTGCCAGTGGATGAGCAAAAAAGACTGATAGAAGAGACTTATGCAGAATTTCGTCATAGCGCCATAGCGCCATTGATACAGATGGATCACGAATTGTGGATCCTCGAATTATTCCATGGGCCGACACTGGCCTTTAAGGATTTTGCCCTGCAATTCTTGGGCCGGCTGCTTGATTACATATTGGAAAAGCGCGGCCAAAAGGTGGTTATTTTAGGCGCTACTTCTGGCGACACCGGCTCAGCGGCGATTGAAGGCTGCAGGCATTGTGAGAATGTGGATATATTTATTCTGCATCCACATAACCGCGTCTCGGATGTACAACGCCGTCAAATGACTACTATCCTGGAGGACAATGTTTTTAATCTTGCCATAGAAGGGAGCTTTGACGATTGCCAGAATATTGTTAAGGCGGCCTTCGCTGATCAAGGATTTTTGCCTGAAGGACGACAATTGGTAGCGGTAAACTCTATTAACTGGGCGCGCATCATGGCTCAGATCGTTTACTACTTTTATGCGGGTCTAGCTCTTGGAGCACCTGCACGAGAAATATCTTTTGCTGTACCAACCGGTAATTTTGGAGATGTCTTTGCCGGATACCTGGCAAAGAATATGGGGTTGCCAATTGAACGATTGATTATTGCGACTAACTCCAACGATATTTTACATCGCAGCTTGAGCGCAAATGATTATTCCAAGGGTGAGCTAATACAAAGCCTTAGCCCAAGTATGGATATCATGATTTCCAGTAACTATGAGCGTTTACTCTTCGATTTATATGACAGAGATGGCGCGAAGCTAAAGTCTGTTATGGAAGAGTTCAATAAGGGTGCAGCGATACAACTGCCCGAACAGGCTCTAGATAGTGCTCGAGCTTTGTTCTCAAGTGCTCGTATAGATGACGAGCAAACAATAGCTGCAATTGCTGAGCAGTTTGAAAGTACTGGGTATTTGATGGATCCACATACAGCAATTGGTTTTGAGGCGGGGCAACAGGCTCAGAAAGATGTTTCCGGTCCCATGGTATGTCTCTCGACGGCACATCCAGTTAAGTTTGCCGAGGCAGTTGAACGCTCTGGTGTGGATACCAAAGCGGATTTGCCGCATCACTTGAAAGACCTTATGCAGCGTGCAGAGCGCTATAAGGTTCTCCATAACAGCTTGGCATCTGTTCAGGAAATGATTCAGCGCTCTCTTTAATTTGAGAGCCTGAATTAATTGCGCAGGCTGAACCAATTTTGGCCGAGATCAAAAAAAGACTTTTAGATACTCCGCTTGATGGCTTCAAGGGCGACGCTCCTGACTGGCTTAAGCGAGTATTACTCGTTCGTGGGGTTAGCGGCTTTGATCAGCTAGATTCTGATTTATCACGGCTGCATTCCCCTAATCTGATGTATCAGATGGATTCAGCAGTTGAGTTGTTAACCACAGCAATTCGCGAGAACCAAAATATTCTAATATTGGGTGACTATGACGCTGACGGTGCCACTAGCTGTGCTTTAGCGCTGCGTGCCCTTCGGGCAATGGGTGCCAAGTCAGTTGACTTCCTGGTGCCGGATCGTTTCAAATTTGGCTACGGCCTTTCCCCAGAAATCGTTGAGGTCGCTAGTCAACGAGCACCTGACCTTTTGGTTACTGTGGACAATGGCATATCAAGTATTGAAGGAGTTGAGCGCGCCAAGGCGCTAAATATCAAAGTGCTGATAACAGATCACCACTTACCGGGAGATCAACTTCCTGCGGCTGATGCCATTATCAATCCGAACCAGCATGGCTGTGGCTATCCCAGTAAAAATCTAGCGGGGGTAGGGGTTCTATTTAGTTTGTTATTAGCTCTGCGAACCTCCCTGAGAAATGAGGGCTGGTTCGAGGATTCACAGATTGCCGAACCCAATATGGGGCAGTGGTTGGATATAGTAGCTCTGGGCACGGTTGCCGACTTGGTACCCCTAGATGACAACAACAGATTGCTTGTTAGTACTGGTGTTAAACGCATCCGATCTGGCAAAGGAAACCCTGGAATTCGGGTTCTATTCGAGGTGGCCGGCAAGCAATATCATCTAGCTCAAAGTACCGACTTGGGGTTTGTAGTGGGTCCTAGAATTAATGCTTCTGGTCGATTGCATGATATCTCCTTGGGTGTGCAGTGCCTGCTGACAGATGATGAGGACGAGGCGCGGCGTTTGGCAATGCAGCTACATGAAATCAATCAGGATAGACGTGTTATCGAGCAGCAAATGCGTCAAGAGGCCGAAACGGCGATTGATTCTCTGGATCTGGACGAGAAAGAGCTGCCTTGGGGGCTTTGCCTATACCAAAAGGATTGGCATGCTGGCGTTGTTGGATTAATTGCTTCGCGGATAAAGGATCGTTGGCACCGGCCCACACTGGTTTTTGCTGCTGAGGGGGCAGATAAGTTAAAAGGTTCAGGACGATCTATAAAAGGGTTTCATCTTCGAGATGCTTTAGAAGCGATAGCAACAAAGAATCCAGACCTAATAGAGCAATATGGTGGCCATGCAATGGCAGCCGGGCTGAGTATAAAATCGGATCGCTATGAGCAGATTGTTAAAGCCTTTGATCATGAGGTCAAAGTCCGACTGGGTGAGGATGAGCTAATTGAAACGCTCCTAACGGATGGAGAATTACCCGCCCAAGCCCTTAGCCTAGTAACCGCAAAAATGCTGGAAGAAATAGCACCTTGGGGGCAAGCATTTTCAGAACCCCTATTTGAAGGCGATTTTGTTGTTGAGTCTGCTCGAATCCTGAACGAAACGCATTTAAAAATGCAGTTAAAGTCTAGTGGAACGAAAAACACTATGGAGGCGATATGGTTTGGCACTCCAGCAGAATATATTGGCCTCAAATCTGGTGATAGGGGCAGGTTTCTGTATCAGCTTCAGGTCAATAGATACCGGGGAATGGAGACGGCTCAGTTAATGGTTCGAGGTTATCTCCCTAACTAGGTTGGAACGCTCTGAGAACGGCAGATTCGTTGGCACTAGGCTTCTGCTTCCACTTGATCAAGCCTTAGGCTAAAATCGCCCGCCATGGAAGACTATTCGACATCAAAATTGCTCAGTTCCTTGAGCCTTCTTCTTTTCAGCGATTGTCGCTGGCGAGGCTAGTTTGTTGCGGACGCTAATTGTCCATCCTTTGCTAGCCCTATTGCCAACGAGAATCTGAGATGTCACCCGAACAATTTGCCAAATTTCAAACCGAAAACTATAGCCGTATACCGGTAGCTCGTCGTCTGCTCGCGGATCTGGACACGCCCCTTAGTGTCTACGCAAAGCTAGCCAATGTGCCCGGTACCTATTTGCTTGAATCTGTTGAGAATGTAGAAAATTGGGGCCGCTACTCCATTATTGGTTTACCTTCGGAAGAAACTCTGCAAGTCCATGGTAATAAGATTCGCCGAAGCCTTGCTGGGCAGGTTGTTGAAGAGCTTGATCATAATGATCCACTTCAATATATCCGCGAATATATGCAAACCTTCAATATTCCCGAATTAGAGTCGCTGCCCAAATATGCCGGCGGTGTAGTGGGTTATTTTGGCTACGATGTTGTCCGCTATGTAGAGCCTAGATTGTCCGGAAGTCAGCCGAAAGATGAATTAGGTATTCCGGATGTATATCTACTGCGGTCGGAAGAGCTTGCGATTTTTGATAATTTTTCAGGCACCATCGATTTGGTTGTGCACGCAGACCCCAAGCAAGAAGATGCCTACAAAAACGCACAAAAGCGTTTAGATGAGCTTGAGGCACAGCTTTCTGATACCAAGGTAAATCTATCGCCTCTGCATATGCATTCAGAAACACTGGATGAATCTGTGTTGCAGTCCGGCATGGGCAAAGAAGCTTATATGCAGGCTGTTGAGCGCATTCGAGAATATGTGTTGGATGGCGATACGATGCAGGTGGTACTCGGCCATCGAATGACTATGCCCTATGAAGCAGACCCTCTAAGCCTTTATAGGGCGCTGCGAACGGTCAATCCCTCGCCCTATATGTATTTCTTTAACTTTGGCGAGTTTCAGGTCGCTGGCGCTTCTCCAGAGCTATTAGCTCGTTTGGATCAAGAATGTGTAACCGTGCGGCCGATTGCTGGTACCAGACGCCGAGGCCGCAATCCTGACGAAGATCTCGCGCTCGAGAAAGAAATGCGGGCAGATCCAAAAGAGGTAGCCGAGCACCTTATGCTAATAGACCTAGGTCGAAATGACTGTGGAAGGGTTGCTCAAACCGGAACGGTTGAAGTGACGGAGAAAATGATTGTTGAGCGGTTTTCTCATGTGATGCATATGACCTCAAATGTAGAAGGTCAGATTAAGCAAGGGTGCGACGCTCTGGATGTACTTAGTGCTATCCATCCTGCTGGAACCCTTAGCGGCGCTCCAAAAATTCGTGCGATGGAGATTATCGACGAACTAGAACCAACCAAGCGTGGCCTCTACGGTGGCGCGGTGGGTTATATAGGTTGGAATGGCGATATGGACACAGCAATTGCAATTCGCACCGCACTTATAAAGGACAAAAAAGTCCATATTCAAGCTGGGGCCGGCATTGTTGCTGATTCTCAGCCTGAACTTGAATGGAAAGAGACTATGAATAAAGCTCGGGCTTTGCTGCGGGCTGCTAGCCTAGTGCTTGGAGATTCGAAATCTAAGGAGTCACAGAAATGATTTTGATGATCGATAATTATGATTCCTTTACCTATAACGTAGTGCACTACTTGGCCGAGCTTGGCGCAGAGATCAAAGTTGTGCGTAACGATGATATTTCGGTTGAGCAGGCCTTAGAAATGCAACCAGAAAAGATTGTTATTTCACCAGGCCCTTGTACGCCAAACGAGGCTGGAATTTCTTTACCTTTGATTCAAGCAGCCACAGGGCAGATTCCATTGTTAGGCATATGCTTGGGTCATCAAAGCATTGGCCAAGCCTTTGGCGCAAATATAGTGCGGGCCAAAAAAGTTATGCATGGCAAGGTCTCAGATATGCACCACGATAATCAGGGCGTATGTAAGGGCTTAACAAATCCATTTACTGCGACAAGGTATCACTCCTTAGTGATTGAAGCGACGACCTTACCGGAGTGTTTAGAAGTAACCGCCTGGACTCAGGACGAGAACGGTGAAATGGATGAAATTATGGGCGTTCGTCATACTGAATATGATGTTGAAGGCGTTCAGTTTCACCCGGAATCGATCCTTACTCAGCAAGGCCATGACTTGCTCAAGAACTTTTTAGATAGGTAGGTAATGATGCAGATTCAACAGGCTATATCTCAGGTAATTGGAGGAATCGATTTATCTCTAGATGATATGCAGCAGGTTATGCGACAAATTATGACCGGAGAGGCCTCTGACGCGCAGATAGCTGGATTTCTTGTAGGGCTGCGTATGAAAGGGGAATCTGTCGACGAGATTCAAGCTGGGGCGCAAATTATGCGGGAACTATCTACTAAGGTGGCTGCTGATCCGACTAACCTGGTGGATACCTGTGGTACCGGCGGTGATGGATCTCAATTGTTTAATGTCTCGACTGCCTCTGCCTTTGTAGCTGCAGCAGCCGGAGCTCGAGTTGCAAAGCATGGTAATCGCTCTGTAAGTAGTAAAAGTGGCAGCGCTGACCTTTTGGAAGCAGCGGGGGTGAAGCTTGATCTGAATGCGGAGCAAGTAGCCAAATGCATTGAAGAAATTGGCATTGGATTTATGTTCGCGCCAGCTCATCACGGTGCAATGAAGCATGCAATAGGACCGCGCAAAGAGCTTGCCACGCGAACCATCTTTAATTTGTTGGGACCACTTACTAATCCTGCCTCTGCTCCGAACCAGCTTTTGGGTGTATTTGACGATGCATGGTTGCGGCCAATCGCAGAAGTATTACGTGGGTTGGGAAGTAGCCACGTACTGGTAGTTCATTCAACCGATGGTTTAGATGAAATCAGCGCCTCGGCAGCGACCAATGTTTGCGAACTTAAGAATGGAGAGATTTCCGAGTATCAAATCTCCCCTCAGGAGTTTGGCATAACGCCAGTTGAACTTGAAAGCTTAAGTGCTATCAATCCTGAAACCAGTCTTGAACTGGTTAAAAAGGGCATATCGGACCTGCAAAGTGATGCGGCAAGCATTGTTAGCCTAAACGCCGGAGCCACGCTGTATGTAAGCGGCATTGCAGGCAGTTTGGCTGAGGGCGTATCTATGGCACAGGATGCCATCGGAAGTGGGCTTGGTCGAAACAAATTGGCGGAGCTGGTTAGCTTTAGCCGTTGCCTAAAAGATGTTGAATAATTAATGAGTACTATTCTCGACCAAATAAATTCGCGAAAGAAGGAAGAGGTTACCGAGCGGAAAAAAAATCGAACCGAGGCGGACCTGCTCGCAGGGATATCCGAGATCGGTTCTTGCCGTGGTTTTGAGAAAGCACTTAGAGCTAAGATTGCCGATGGGAAGGCAGGTGTTATCGCTGAAATTAAAAAGGCTTCACCAAGCAAGGGCGTAATTAGACCGGATTTTCACCCGATAGAGATTGCCAAAAGTTACGAGGAGGGCGGTGCGGCTTGCCTATCGGTTTTGACAGACAAAGATTTTTTTCAGGGAAGCGAAGATTTCCTTATTCAAGCTCGTAGCGCAACAAGCCTCCCGGTGATACGAAAAGATTTTTTAATCGATACCTACCAAGTTACTGAAGCCAGAAGCATTGGAGCGGATTGCGTGCTTTTGATTGTGGCTTCGCTAGACCAATTGCAGTTAATTGATCTGCACGCTTGCGCCAGAGAATTGGGGATGGATGTTTTGGTTGAAGTGCATGACGGCCCAGAGCTGGAGCAAGCGTTGCAATTAAATGACGCAATATTGGGAATCAATAATCGGAATTTGCACAATTTTGAAACCAATTTGCAAACCAGCTTGGATTTGTTGTCGAGTATTCCAGAAGGACCTTTAGTGGTAACCGAGAGCGGAATCAACAATCTAGAAGATGTGCAGAAAATGCAATCGGCGGGAATCCAAGCGTTTTTAGTGGGTGAAGCTTTTATGCGGGCGAATAACCCTGGGGCTGAATTAAAACGACTTTTTAACCGGGCTTGACGCCCTTTGGCTCAGGGCTGTGCTCTTTATGCGCTCAAGGCTGCGCCCTTTGGCTGAGGGCTCCCGATATACTAAATGTCTCTAGTTAATAGAGTCGGGTTTTGGATCTTCATCCGCTGAGCTATCGGGTTGTGGCGGGTATTTATTAGCGCCAAATACTATTACTGTCATGCCGTGCGCTTCGATCAAACCCATATCTTGCATATCTTTCATTATTCTTCCTGCCATTTCTTGGGAACAGCCTACGATCCGAGCAATTTCTTGGCGGGAAACTTTAATTTGAACCCCATCTTCCACTTCTATTGACTCTGCTAGACGGCACAAATCCATTAAGCAGCTAGCCACACGGCCCGTAACATCTAAAAATGCCAGATCCAGTACTTTGCGTGCAGTCATTCGGAGGCGATCCGCTACCTGCGAATCGAGAGCCTGCATTAAGCTAGGGTATATTTTCGCCAATTCGTGAAAGCGCTTATATTTAAGTTCTCCAACTTCACAATCGGTACGAGCTCTAACGCAAGCGCTACGGGTTTGCGCATCTTCACTATAAATACCTAGTTCGCCAAAAAATTCGCCGTCGTTGATGCAGGCGATAACCATTTCGCGACCTTCGTTATCTTCGATAACAACGGTTACTGTTCCACGAATAATGTAATAGAGAGATTCGCCTTTTTCACCGGCAAAGATGATGGTCGACTTTGCTGGATACCTGCGCCTTTGGCAATGCTCCAAAAATGCTGGCAGGCTAGGCGCGCTGCTTGGACGCTACAGAGGGTTTAGAGTCCTGTCGGGACCTGTGGGCGACGCTATTCCTTGGGCAAGAATTTTTTTGGCTTTCATGCATTTACAGTATTCTTTGCAAGTGTCAAAGTCAAAGAATTATATCCTCTCTAGAGAGTTGCCTAAGTCTATAATTGTCCAAGAAATTGAGTGACTTGTGATAGTCTGCTCGAAGCTTAATTAAGGTTGTACGGAGAGTCATTTGCAAGCAGAAATAACCTGGCGTGGAGACGCAAGTTTTGAAGCCAAGAGCGGCAGCGGCCATAGTTTAATACTGGACGGCCCGCCTGATCACGGTGGCAAGAACCAAGGGCCGCGGCCCATGGAAATGCTGCTTGTGGGAGTGGGAGGTTGCTCTACCTTTGATGTAGTCGATATTCTGAAGAAAAGCCGCCAAGAGGTTGAGAATTGCCGTTGTGAAGTTCAAGCCGAGCGTGCTGATACAGTTCCTTCAGTATTTACTAAGATAAACCTCCACTTTTCCGTAAGTGGCACTAACCTTAAAGAAGCGATGGTGAAAAGAGCGGTAAAGTTATCGGCTGAAAAATACTGTTCTGCTTCCATAATGCTGGAAAGAGGCGGTGTGGAAATCTCTCATAGCTATGAAATCGTATAAGAGAAATAGATTAGGGATGGAGCAGTAGTTGTGAGCGACGACGGAGTGATCCTTGCCAAGCCAGAGCTGCTCTTGGAAATCACATCGGATTACGCAACCACAGGCGTATCACTTCGTCCGCATTTGATGTCCTTAATGCGAAAGCAGCAGCCCTTTGAGAGCTGCTGCCCAGCCAGTAAACTCGGAGAAATAACCTCCGGTAGATTTGTTCGGGTAGCGGGGTTGGTGACAGGCAGACAGCGCCCAGGTACTGCTAAAGGGACGGTGTTTTTAACACTAGAAGATGAAACCGGAAACATAAATGTTATTGTCTGGTCGAAGGTACAAGAGAATTTCCGGAAAGAGTTGATGACTTCTAGCTTGCTGTTGATCAAGGGTAGGGTAGAGACTGCGCAGGGAGTTACCCATGTAATTGCGGGGTCACTAGAAGATCGTTCCCAGGAAGTTGAAAATTTATGTGTGAAATCGAGAGACTTTCATTGAAAAAATTAACATTGAGAAAGTTATCTACAAAAAGAGCTATTAAGAGCGTCCTAGCTATCCTATTGCTTAGTTGGTTTAGTCCTGCGGCGCTCGCATGGAATACCGACGGGCACGTTTTAATAGTGGATCTAGCGGTAGGTGGGTTATCTCCGGTTAAAGCGAGAGAAGTAAACCGAATAGCTCGTACTCTCGAAACCACATTTGAGACAGATGAGCGACTGTTCTTGTTGAAGAACTATGGCACCGCCGCAGATCTCGCCAAAATTGCCTCTTTCCCAGATACGGTTCGGAATGTGCCTCTTGGTGAACTATTTGCCCAATGGGGGCAGGAAGTGCCTGAACCGCTAAAATATTTGTCGGATGCTGATACCAGTAGCTGGCATTACAGCAACCGAGCACACTACATAGGCAGCGATGAGGCCCCTCAGTGTCAGGTTGGAAATGAAATTAATGTTGGTACTGTATTCCCGCTTTTACTTGAGAGCTATGAGCTAGCCACCGAGGATGTAAGCAAGGCTATATTGCTGGCTTTTATCATACATATGGAAGCTGATGCGCATCAGCCTCTTCATACGGCTACAAGTGTAGACCGGCAATGCAACCATGATTTGGGCGGCAATCTATTTTGTGCCGAAGAACGGGGATTTACCGGCCAATGTGATACTACGCTGCACGGCCTTTGGGATGAAGCGGTTGGCCTTTTCGAAAGATATGACACATACCCCAAGCTGTATCAAAGCGTTCGCGGAAAACAGACTAAAGGACCTGCGGCAGAAGAATTGGATCCCCAGGTGTGGTTGGACGAGGGCTTTGGTGAAGCTCGATTTATATATACTCTAAGAGAAGATTATCGACCAGATGATCTCTATATTAGCGACGGGCAACATATCGCTTACACTCGATTGATGTTGGCGGCAGGTCGACTTACCACCATTCTTAACGACCTCTAATCTAAAGAGGTCTCAATCTAAAATAAGTACTTTCAGAGTATTAGTGTTCCCACTAGTACCAATGCTATCGCCTATGGTGAGGATTAGTTGATCGCCAGCCTTTAGCAGTCCATCCGCTTTTAGCTTGCCCAGTGAGGATTTGATCGTGTCGGCAATATTGTCAAATTCTGCGTCGAATAAAACAGGTGTTACACCGCGAACCATTGTCATACGGCGCAGAGTTGAAATATTTGGTGACAGAGCATAAATCGGTATGCCCGATCGGATCCTCGACATTAGTAATGGCGTTGTACCGGATTCTGTATGGCATACGATCGCTTTCATATCTTCCATATGATTAGCCGCATACATGGCTGCCATGGCAATAGTTTCATCGGTGGCACTAAATTTTCGATCAAGCCTGTGCTGAGAAATAATATTACTGCTCTCTTTCTCGGCACCAATAATTACTCTCGCCATCGCGGCTACAACAAGGTGAGGGTGTTTGCCGACGGCAGTCTCAGCGGAAAGCATTACCGCATCGGTTCCATCCAAAACCGCATTTGCCACATCAAAAACTTCTGCTCGAGTGGGCAATGGGCTTTCAATCATAGATTCCATCATTTGAGTGGCAGTAATAACCACTTTATTCAATTGCCTTGCGCGCAAAATAAGTCGCTTCTGAACGCCTACAAGCTGTGCATCGCCGATTTCTACCCCTAGATCACCTCTGGCCACCATAACCGCATCGGAAGCTAGAATGATGGCGTCCATGGCCTCCGGATTGGCAACAGATTCACTGCGTTCTATTTTTGCGACCAGGTGCCCGTGAAATCCCGCATTGGCCGCCGAAGCTCTTGCGTATTGCATGTCTTCTGCAGATTTGGGAAAGGAGATGGCCAGAAAATCTATATTCAATTTGGCAACACATTCCAAGTCAGCCAGATCTTTTTCGGTGAGGGCCGGGGCTGAAAGTCCGCCGCCGGCTAGGTTAATCCCTTTATTATTTGAGAGCTTGCCCGCCGTAGTTACCTTTGTTCGAATGCGTGAACCGTTTATCTCTTCGATATCCAGTTCTATGCGACCATCGTCCAGCAATAGCCGGTCACCGGGTTTGCAGTCTTTAGGTAAGTCTTTATAGAGAACGCCAACCTCTGTTGAGTCTCCCACTTTGGCGTCAAGCTCAGTATCCAAATAGAAAGTCTGTCCCAGTATTAAATCAACTGAGCCATCCTTAAAACTCTGCACTCGAATTTTCGGCCCCTGCAAATCTGCCATCAAAGCAATATGTTGATCGCATTCAGCCGCAACTGAACGAACTAGCGCCGCCCTGTCTCCTTGCTCTTCCCAGCTGCCATGAGAAAAATTTAGTCTAAATATATTTGCGCCGGCAAGGATTAGATCCTTGATTTGTTCCGCTGAAGAGCTAGCAGGGCCCAGAGTGGCGATTATCTTTGTACGGCGCGACATTTTGTTTCCTTTGGTACGAGTATTGCAGGTCAATCTATTTAATTGAGGCCAGAGTTAGTAGCTTAGAGGTCTAGAGTATAGTGATCTGAGTGACAGATTTATTAACTAATGAATTATATGTTCTTTTATTACATATAGCCCGATGAAGTGTATGAAAGTTACCTTTATAGTGGATTAAGCTAGCCTGATGAACTTTATTACTAAATTTTCTAAAGCGCGAAATTTACCGCCATCTTTTACCGAAACAGCGGCGAGCTATTATATGCCTTTACTGGCAGAGGTGGTGAAACGGAAGGGTTCGAAGACCTTTATCTTAGGTATAAACGGCGCGCAGGGCTCCGGTAAATCAACTTTGGCTGAATTTTTGGCTACAGCAGCGTTGGAGCTGCATGGATGGGCTGTTACCTGTATATCACTAGACGATATTTACCATACAAAAGCAGCTCGTCTAAAACTTGCTCATGAGATGCATCCCCTTATGGAAACACGGGGTGTGCCCGGTACTCATGATGTTGACTTGGGGGCGGAGGTTTTAACTAAGCTTCGAGATTTGAAGCATGGTGAAACTGTTGCAGTGCCTCGATTTGATAAAGCTATTGATGATCAGTTGCCTAAATCAGAGTGGTCGTTGGCTGAGGGTCCACAAAATTTGATTATTTTTGAAGGTTGGTGCATGGGGTGCCTCGCCCAATCAGAAGGGGAGTTATTAGAGCCAGTAAACGAATTAGAAGCGCAGGAGGATCCTGATGGTATTTGGCGTCGCAGCGTAAATCAGAGCCTTTTGGACTATAACGATAGGCTTTGGAGTCAATTGGATGTTATGTCCATGCTGCAGGTACCTTCATTTGAACAAGTATATCTATGGCGGACCGAACAGGAAAATAAGCTAGTTAAATCTCTGGGGTATGCTACTGAGCTGTCCGACCCTATAAAAATGCGACGTTTTATTTCCCACTATGAACGCCTAACTCGACATATGCTTAAGAACCTCGGCTCAAATGTAGATATTTTGATGAAGCTAAATCAGGATCATCAAGTGTATTCGATATTTCCTGATGCCTTAACAAAATCAAACTAGTACTAAGCTGACCATGAGCAGTCGAAGCCTTACAGAGAGCCAAAGCTGGGTAATATTTACCGATTTGGATGGCACTTTACTAGATCATCACAGTTATTCCTTCGCAGAAGCTGAACCCGCACTGCGACTACTTAGAGATCGAAATATCCCTTGGCTGTTCAATACCAGCAAAACCTTTGCCGAACTAAAACAGCTTCGGATAGAGATAGGCAATAATTGGCCTATGCTTATTGAAAACGGTAGTGGCATAGCCGTGCCTGAAAATTCAGTTTGCCAAGAGTTTTTCGCTCGCTCGCCGTTTTTAGAATTCTCAGAGCCCATAATTAAAGACGGGTTTCGCTTCTATGCTTTGGGTTTGTGGAGACAAGAGTTTTTGCCGAAATTGGCTTTTCTGAAAAGGGACTTTGACTTCATTTCTTATTCTGAGATGGACGCCAAAACGCTTATTACCCATACCGGCTTGACTAATCAGCAAGCCCTGAATAGCTTAGACCGACAATTTACCGAACCTTGCCTCTGGCAGGATACTGAGCAGGCATTTACGAAATTCAGCTCTCGGATTGAAGACCTGGGATTACACTGCGTTAGAGGTGGGCGGTTTGCACACATAATGGGCAAAAGCGATAAGGGGCGCGCACTAAAATGGGTCATGGATGAATTGTATAGCGGTCCAAAGGTGTCAACTCTGGCTCTGGGTGACGGTGAGAATGATCTTTCTATGCTGAATAAGGCTGATGTAGCCGTACTGGTGCGATCTCCGGAACATAATTTGCCAGGGCCTTGTTTGGCGCCAGTGTGCTCAAATACTGACAAAGAAGGGCCTGCAGGGTGGGCTGGCGCGATTATTGCTGCGATAGGAGAAACTAGTTCTAATTAGCGATAATTGAGAGATACCAATGGGCGATTTTCACCAGAATGGCATAGTCACTACCCTACATAATTTAAAGTGTAGATCACTAGATAATTTAGAGAGCGAACTTGTAAGTTTCTCTAGTACAAGGCCGATGAGTTTAGTATTACCCTCGCTTTTTTCTGAGCTGGAAGGGCCAGCGCTATCCCATATTGTTGATGAACTCTGTGATGTTCCCTATCTTTCTGAAATTATTATCGGTTTGGATAGAGCTGATTTAGAGCAGTACCGATACGCGCGGGAATTTTTTAGTCGGCTTCCTCAAGCCAATGTAAGAGTGCTCTGGAATGATGGACCTAGGTTGCAGGCTATTCATCAAAAGTTAGACGCACAAAACCTTGCTCCAACTGAGTTGGGCAAAGGCCGAAATGTTTGGTATTGCATGGGCTATATGCTGGCCTCTGGTCGTGGTGAGGCAATAGGTCTGCATGACTGCGACATCGTTACCTACAACCGAGAAATGCTAGCGCGGCTGCTTTATCCAATCGCCAATCCGAACTTTAATTACGAATACGCCAAGGGCTATTACGCCCGTGTAGGAGGAGACAAAATAGGAGGGCGAGCCACAAGATTGCTAGTTACTCCATTAATCCGCGCACTTAAAAAGGTTATCGGCCATTCCGAGTGGCTTGAATATCTAGATAGCTTTCGATATCCCTTAGCCGGAGAATTTGCAATGCGCCGTGACGTGGTTACGGACCTTCGTATTCCCAGCGACTGGGGATTAGAAGTTGGCATGTTATTAGAAATAAAACGGAATTTTGCCAATAACCGTATATGTCAGGTAGATATTGCAGATATTTATGATCACAAGCATCAAGTCTTATCAGAAGAAGATGTCGAGAAAGGCTTGTCGAAAATGTCCGTAGATATTTCCAAATCCATATTCCGCAAACTAGCCACAAATGGAGCAGTTTTTACACCGGAAATCATTCGATCGATAAAGGCAACCTACTTCCGGGTTGCCTTGGATTTTGTCGAAACCTACCGCAATGATGCGCTAATTAATGGATTGAAATTTGACGTGGATTTGGAGGAGCGCTCAGTTGAAATGTTTGCGCGCAACATAATGACAGCCGGCAATTACTTTTTGGAAAACCCTATGGATACTCCCTTTGTACCCAGCTGGAATCGAGTTATAAGTGCCGAACCGGAAATACTGATGGAGCTCAAAAATGCCGTGGAAGAAGACCACAACGAATTTGCACCTATTGAGCAGTCACTGCGCTGTGGTTAGGGCCTGCAAAGAAAAATGAATTCCCTGTTGGAAGATAAACTAGCTGTGCATATCTCACAGATATACCCAGATATTAATGCGCTGTCTTTTGCGAATGACCTGATAGAGGCGATGCAATATCCCAAGCAAAGGGCTCCAGATTTAGACGCTTTGAATCCCTGGACTGAAAAAGATCTGGTAGTTATAACCTATGCAAATTCTATTTATGCGAAAGATGAAGTACCACTCTCAACCCTGCACAATTTTCTCAATAAAAACCTAAAAGATATTGCGACCATTCTGCATATTTTGCCTTTTTATCCTTACTGTGCGGACGACGGGTTTTCAGTAATAGATTACCTTGAGGTCAACGAACAATTCGGTACTTGGCAGGACATAGCTTCTATAAGTAAAGATTACCGGTTGATGGCAGATTTGGTTATTAATCATTGTTCAAGACGTAGCAAGTGGTTCGAGAATTTTATTCAGGGCAAGAAGCCCGGGCGCGACTATTTCCAGCTTGCCAATCCGACTGATGACCTCTCTGATGTAGTACGACCTAGAGCTACAGATTTGCTTTATCCCGTAGATACTTCTGATGGCACCAAATACGTTTGGTGCACCTTCAGCCACGATCAAATGGATCTAAACTTTGCTAATCCTGATGTATTACTCGAGTTTGTACACATTGTGCGTTTCTATCTTGAACAGGGTGTCAGCGTTTTTCGATTGGATGCCGTGGCTTTCATTTGGAAAGAGATAGGCAGCAAATGCATTAATTTGCGCCAAGCGCACGAAATTGTAAGATTATTTAGAGCCTTAGTAGATCATTACGATCCTCGTGTATTGCTGATCACAGAAACCAATATTCCCGATCGTGAAAATCTGACCTACTTTGGCAATGGAAATGAAGCCCATATGGTGTATAACTTTCCTTTGCCACCGCTTTTATTGAATACCCTTTGGAGCGGTGATTGCACTGCTTTGAGCCGTTGGATTATGAGCTTGCCTCCAGCTCAGGACGGCACAACTTATTACAATTTTATTGCGTCTCACGATGGCATCGGTCTTCGACCAGTAGAAGAACTTCTAGGAGAAGAAGCCCAGAAAGCCTTGGTTAAAACTGCGCAAAAATTTGGTGGGCACATATCTTCAAGAGTATTGAATGACAAACAATTAAAACCCTACGAAATAAATATTAGTTTATTCGATGCTATGAGCGGCACTCACAAGGGTAAAGATGAATGGGGTATAGAACGCATGCTCTGTGCTCACGCCATTATGATGTCCCTAGAAGGGGTTCCTGCTTTCTATATCCACAGCTTGCTCGGCACTGAAAATGATCTAGAGAAGCTGGACCGGCTTGGACAAAGCCGAGCTATTAACAGACACAATTGGGTACAGGAAGAGTTGGAAGAAAAACTTGCGAACTCTGAAAGCCACCATTCAATATTGTTTAAAAAAATGGCGCAGCTAATTTCGATTCGTAAGCGCCAGCCAGCTTTCCATCCCAATGCGGTTCAATTCACTTTGCAATTGGGCCCGGGATTGTTTGGTGTATGGAGACAGTCGGCGGGAAGAAAACAAAGTATTTTTTCCATTTCCAATGTTGCCGCCAAGCAAGTCCCGCTTTCATTGGGGCAAATAAATCTGATATCTGTCTCAAACTGGGCCGACTTAATTTCGGGCCAGGAATATTCTGACAGGCTTTCAAAAATCCAACTTATGCCCTATCAGACTGTATGGATCAGCAATGCAGATGGCGACAGGCAATTTCTTTAGTATATGCATGAATTCATGCTGTAGGCTGATTAGCTAGCTGCCCCAAATAACTGTGGTAGAGGATCCAATTGAATAATATAGCTTTATGACCGCCTCCTTGATTCGCGCAGATCTACATACACATACAAATTGTTCTGATGGACAGCTGACGCCAGATCAGCTTCTTGCTGAAGCCGTAGAAAAAGGCGTCCAGTTATTTTCCATTACCGACCACGATACGCTAGCTGCTTATAGGCAGCTTACGATATTACCGCCGGAAGGAATGAAACTGCTGGTGGGCATCGAACTCTCCTGTACCTGGCGTCGAATGACGATCCATATGATTGGTCTCAACCTCGATGCGGAGGCTGCCTCAATGCTGGAAGCCGAAACAAAACAAGGGCAGGCGCGAGCGCAACGATATGAAAAGATATTGCAGAGGCTCACTAAAGCAGGATTAGATATTGATACTGAGCGGCTTATAACCCTCGGTGGTTCTTGCCCTGGCCGACCGCATATCGCGCGCTATCTATATGAAACAGGCCAGGTAAAGTCCGAAACCCAAGCTTTTGATAAGTATTTGGGGCAGGGCAAGATGGGGGACGTTAAAGAGTGTTGGCCGGACCTTTCACAGGCTATAAGTTGGGTTCAACAAGCAGGGGGAGTAGCTGTTTTAGCTCACCCGATTAAATACAGGCTGACCCGAACCAAGCTTATTGAGCTTTGTACCGAGTTTAAAGAGGCGGGTGGAGTAGGGATGGAGGTAATTTCCGGTCAGCAAAATCCAACGCAGACCAAAACTCTGTCTGATATAGCTCAAAAGTTGGAGCTATTAGGCTCGGTGGGTTCTGATTTTCACAAGCCGGGGCAGCCTTGGGCCGTTGTCGGGAAAGTGGCCGCACTGCCCCCTGCTGTTAAGCCGATCTGGGCGTTGTTTGACTAAACAGCTTTCGACGAAACAACTTTGCTAATTTAAATGCGCGCTCAATAGTAGGTGTGTTTTAGTTATTGGCGGCGTTTCGATTTCCACGCCTATATAAACCAATTCAAGACAGCGACCAAATTTTGACCTTGGTGAACTTAGTGCATTTTCGATCATGCCTTGGTCGTCGATCAATAGAACCAATTCTGCAGGGGTCTTCAACCTGATTAGATCGCAGGCTTCTAATTGCGCTGCGGCTGACTGAGTAAGGCTTTCGATAACTCTCTTTGTATAGTCAGGATTCAATTGTGCGGTCACTAGAGCGTCTATTTTCTGTGTCTCATAAACCTGATAATAAAGCGCATTGGCGGTAGCTAGTTTGAATGAACGGACGAGGGCTTCGGATTGTTCTAATACTTGATCGAGATCTTCTGGCCTGTGGCTGTCGGAACTGATGTGGTATTCGCGTTGGCCGTCTATAAATATTGCATGTTGTTGTGCTAGCTCTCGGTCCCGAGATTTTATTAATATACCGGGTAATAGATCAGTAGAAAGGTCTTCAACTACTTCAATTTGTAAGTTGGGATTGCGAGACATTTGATCAACTCCGGCTTCCAATCGTTGGGCGGCTGAACGCTGATCACTAGAAGGGTAGTCAACTAACTGCAGTACAAATTTACCAAGGCTGCCGTGATAGCTAATATTCTTAACAGAGACGCGACCATAGACGCTGTCTTGCTCATAGAGCAAATTAGTTGGATAGAGGTTTTCTGGAAGAAGTAATTCGAAGTTGTCTCTCTCCGAATTATAGATTTGAGGTTGAGCAGAGGCTGAACTAATAAATATAAGCAGGTAAAAAAGCTAATAGTCTATTTGCTCTAATCACTTATCCTCCGGTAGCGCTCATAAAGCGCAAAATCTGTGTATCCTCGGGATCGAAGTAATGGCGCTCTGGCTTAATGCCAATGGCTTTAACAATAATACCTATTAGCTCTCGATCAGACAGGCCATCTCTTAGCGGGCCTCGCAGATCGACGGAATGTTCATTGCCCAGACAGAGGAGTAGGCGGCCCTCTGAAGTCAGGCGAACCCGATTGCAACTGCTGCAAAAGTTGTCAGACATAGGCGAAATAAAACCGATTTTACTTTGGCTTCCCGCGACCCGGTAATAACGTGAGGGGCCGCCAGTGGTTTCGGTAGATGGAGTTATTTCAAAGTGACCCTGAAGCTGCTCGCGGATGCTTACACTTTTATGCTGAGTATCTGCCCGCTCGTGAGATGAAATATGTCCCAGAGGCATTTCCTCGATATAGGAAATATCCAAACCACGCTCTACTGCAAATGCAGCCAGATCAATTACTTCATCGTCGTTTTGACCGGCAAGAATAACCGCATTGAGTTTTATAGCTTGAAAATCAGCCTTCCTCGCAGCCTCAATTCCACGCAATACATCTTTAAGATCGCCAACCCTTGTCATAGCTTTGAATCGATCCGCTTTAAGGCTGTCGATACTGATGTTTATGCGTTTGAGTCCCGCATCAGCCAAGGGTTTGGCAAACTTATCCAGCAATACTGCATTGGTGGTCATAGTTAGCTCGTCTAAGCCATCCAATGCGCTAATAGAAGCAGCAAGTTCGGTAATTCCGCGACGCACCAATGGTTCTCCACCGGTTAAACGTATTTTACTAACACCCAGTTCCACAAAGGCCGCAGCGATTCGCTGCATTTCTTCAAGGCTAAGTACTTTCTGTTTTGGCAGAAACTCCATCTCTTCGGCCATGCAATAAGTGCAGCGTAAGTTACAGCGGTCTGTAACAGAAAGTCGCAGATAGGTGATCTGACGATCAAAGGGATCGATCAAAGTTGTCATTTGTGCAGAGAGGTTCGATGCATATCTCTATGCTATCGGTATCTGCTGATCTTCGCCATGAGGAACCTCTGCTAGATCCGGCTTCTTCATCATTAACCCAGCTGTAAGTCGATAAACCAGAGGAACTACAAAGAGCGTAAGCACAGTTGAAACTGTCAATCCGCTTACGATTGCCATAGCAACCGGGCCCCAAATCAGAGACTTTCCGGCTAATCCAAAGGCAAGAGAAAACAATCCCGCTACGGTGGTTAGAGATGTGATGATAATTGGGATTACGCGACGCCTAGCTGCATAGAGCGTGGCGTGCAGAAGACTCATACCCTGCTCCAATCTATCGTTGGCCGCGGATATCAATACAATTGCTGCATTAACGGAAATACCACCAAGAGCGACAATGCCGTAAATGGTATAGAGGCTAACCGCATTTCGTGTAATTAGCAGACCCAAAATAACACCTGTAAGTGCCAAAGGTAGAGTGACAAAGATAATAATCAAAGGCTGCCAGTAACTTTTAAACTGAGTTCCAAGTATTAGATAGATGATTCCTATGCCCATAAGGAAAAGTCCGCCTAGCGCACTAATGGCTTCATCAATATCTTCAAGCTGTCCAGTGAAGTCCAAGCTAATGCTCGGGTAGTCGCCTTGAATAGTTGTCCAGTAATCTTGGATAAGCGCATTCCCACTTACCGCATCCAATTCATTTTCATCAATGTCTGATTCGAGCGTAATAGTTCGACGGAAATTGTAATGCCGAATATTTTGTTGGCCTTGGGTATAGGTCGCCTCTACCAGATCGCCAAGGGCAACAGAACCACCATTCGGAAGAGATATAGTCTGGCGAAGAAGTTGGTCGATATCCGAGTGGACCTCTTGTTGCGCTTTTACACGCACCATCATTTCTTCACCATTACTTTGAAATTGCGTAACTATTTCGCCATCTACATAGGCTTGCAGAGCGCGGGTTACAGTTGTTGGCGATATTCCGGCACGTTGAATAGCTTCACCATCGTGCTTTAGCACTAGCTCGGGGTTACCAGGTCGGTAGTCCAAAGTGATATTGCTAAATAAGCCCGTTTCCACCAAGTGCTCTTCAATTACTGAGGCGGCAGCTTGAATTTCTTCAAATTCGTCGCCAATAACCTTTACCGCAATCGGTCGCTCTACCGGAGGGCCATCTTCCAACCGCAATAGGGTTAAGTTGGCTTTGCCTTGATATGAGCCGAAGATTTCATCTTCGACAATATCGGCGATATCCAAGACATCTCGGCCGCCTTCGCTGGCTGGTTTTAGATTTACCATTACCTGCCCAACGTTATCGCCAAACATAGGTTCAATTTCGGTAAACATTTGGCCGGAGTAGGCAATAGTTGTGCGCAATTCGTTTTCTTGAAGCAGTGCCAAGGTCTGCTGTTCCATGTCCAGCACAACCTCTAGGGTTTCATCCAAAGAGGCCCCGCGAGGCATCTCTACGTTGACATAAAACTGACGGATAGCGTCGGCAGCAAAGAAGTCCATTCTTATAGGCCCTTTGCCGCCAATCAGGCTGTAAGCAAGGATGCTAAAGGAGGAGACCAAGATAAGCGTAACAATAGTGAGGGCACGGCCAGGGTAGCGCATGGTTTTCACCAGCCATCTTGTATAGGTAACGCGAATGGTATGGGTAATCTGCCAGCGCTTTTTCTGAATCTTGGTTGGTTCGGAGGTATTCGCCGGCATGGTGGATATATGTACCGGCAATATCCAATAGGCTTCTAGCAAGCTCACCACCAAGGCGACGCATACTGTAATGGGTATTACTCGCATGAAATCCCCAAGGATTCCTGGCAGCATAATTAAGGGTAGAAAGGCAGCAATGGTAGTCAGCACCGAGGTGGTGACTGGCGCGAATACTTCTTTTAAGGAATCAATGGCAGCGTCCAGTGCCGGTACGCCACGAGACATGCGGTAATAAATGGCCTCCACCACCACAACAGCATCGTCAACAATCATGCCTAGGGCTATCACCACACCTAGTAATACGGAATTATTTAGTGTCATGCCCATACTAAAGAGCACGATAAAGGTTCCGGCTAGAGTGAATGGGATACCTATACTGGTAAACAGCGCAATGCGACTACCCAAAAATAACCAAGTCACCAGAAGTACCAGGGTCAAACCGATAAGTGCATTGTTCTGCATTAGCCGAAGAGCTTGGCGTGTACTTTCGGTTTGGTCATCCGCCAAAATCAATTCAACGCCTGTGCTGGTCGAGTACTGGTTTTTGGTATCCACGTACTGCTGCAAGGTGTCTAGTAAGGCTATTACATTAGTGTCTGCGGTTTTAGTAACGCTTAAAACAACTGAGGGTTCGCCGTTGTAGCGCACCAGAGCAGAGGGCTCTTCGGTGGTTAGTACTAGATCAGCAATAGCGCTAAGAGGCACAACGCCGGCGGCGGTTACTATGGGGTAGTCTGCAAGCACACTGGGGTCGTTGTCCGTGCCCTGCAAACGAATAACCCACTTACCTTGCTCGGTTTCTAAATCGCCAACGGATACATCGCGAAAGTAGCCGCGCACCGTGTCGGCTATATCTCCGGGACTAATGCCGAGACCTTCCAAGCGGTCCGGATAGAATTGAACCTGTAATTCCGGTTCGTATAGACCGAGCGCGTCGGCGCTGTCTACGCCTTCTATACGTTCAATTTCATCGCGGATATTGCGTGCAGTGCGTCGAAAGTTCTCATCGCCACCCAGACCTTTGATAACAACGGTACCGGCCGGAAACCCATTCGAGCTGGTTATTTCCAGAATAGTGGGGTCGTCTGCTTCAGTGGGAAGTTGGTCGGTGTAGACGTTTTGTACTTCGCGGCGCAGATCGGCAACTCTTTTATCAAATGTGCGTTCATCTAAAGAATTAAACCGAACTAAAATATTGGAAAAACTTTCTCGCGAGGTGCTAGATACAAAATCAATATCGTCAACTGCGCGATTCAGCGCTTCTTCAATGGGGTCGGTGATTCGTTTCTCTACATCCGTAGCAGAAGCGCCGGGCAGAACCGTGAGAATATTGATCCAATTGAAGTTTATTTCTGGATCTTTTTCCCTGGGTAAATTTGTGAAGATAATGGAGCCAACCACCAATACCAAGACAAAGCTTAGGTTCGCTAGTACGTGGTTGCCGAGGAAATTTCGATACCAATTCATTTATTTAATCTTCTGATACAGAGACGCTTTCGCCATCTCTTAAGCCAGCAAAGCCTTCAACAATAACAAGGCTATTGATTGGTAATGTCACCGGGTTACTGCGGCCAGGTTGTGCGGCCTCTAATACGACAAAACGCACTTGTCGATTCTGCAAAATAAAGAATCCCAGCTCACCGTTTCGCTCAAGTGCGTATTCCGGCGGTAGGTGAGGGCGGGGGTCCTGCCAATGTAACTTTCCTGAAGAGCCGGGTAATGCACTCTGATCGGTAAATTCTAGGCGCGCTTCACGATTCCGTGTGGCGCTATTAAGGGCTGCAACCAAGTTATTCAATTGCACGGGATAGGCGTTTCCATTGGATTCAAATATCAGCGCTAATTCATTAGAGAGCTGAGCTGCATCATCGGCAAAAATTTGCGCGCTAATCTCCAATGCTTGCAAATCCATTATGCTGGCTACAGGTGTTCCGGGCGTGACTAACTGACCAACGCTGGCCATTCTGTCCAAAACCAAGGCATCAAAAGGCGCTTTGATTTCGCAGCGAGATTCGTGCAGTCGATTAATGTTCAGGTTTGCACGAGATGATTTTAAATCTGCAGATAATGCATTAAGTTCGGTGCGAGATGAATCAAGATTCTCGATAGAGATCAATTGATTAATAACCAAAGTTTGAGCCCTTTCTAGGTTAGATTTCGCCAATTCATAGCGAGCCTCGGTGCTTTCTAAGCTCGCTTCGGCGGCTTCTCGGCCCAATTCATATTCGGCGCAATCTAGTTCTACTAAAACTTCTCCCGCTTCAACCAGATCTCCGACCCGGACTGGAGCATGTTCAATTTGCGCGGTAATTTGCGCACTCAATAAAGGCTGATTCAAACTGATTACTGTTGCCGGTGCAAAGCGATCGGGGTAGGTAGCCAGGTCAGACAGAGGCATGACAGATACCTCGGTTTGCGCGTGAACTGAGATGGTAAAACTATATAGCAGAATGCCGGCTAGACTTATTTTCTTCACGAGGGATCCAATATCAAAATAGGGGTAATTTGTGGACGCCATTATAGGGCTTGTACATGACCATTTCTTAGACATTTGGCTACAAATAGCGCACAGATAAAAAATTAAAGTTGATTAGATAAAAAATACTGTATATAAACACAGTATGTCGTTAGCTTATCCTAAACTAAAAAACTCTGCACCCTTGCAGCAAATTATGCGCCGGCCAGATCTCTGGAAAGGCCGTAATGGGCCTGTGGTACGAAGTTCTTCAGTTTCTACAGGGTATAAAAAGCTGGATGAGCGGTTGCTACATAAGGGCTGGCCCCTTAAAGGCTTGATTGAGTTTCAGCAGCAGGCTTTTGGCAATGGCGAATGGCATTTACTATTGCCCGCATTACGGGCGCTTCTGCAGGAGGAGCCTGGTTGCCTGGCATTGATTAAGCCGCCAGCTATTCCCTATGCGCCAGCGCTGGCACAGCAGGGAATTGACCTGACCCGAGTACTAGTTATCGACCCACCACAAAAAAAGGATTGGTTAGTAAGCGTACGAGAGGTTTTAGCGGCTAATTGTTGTGTAGCTCTATTTTGCTGGGAGCCGGAACAGCGGCTGCTTTATCCGGAGCTACGCAAGATGCAGCTTGCCGTTAGCCAGAGCAGTACCCTGTGCTTTTTACTACGTTCTGCTTCGGGCTCTTCGTATAGAGCAAGGTCTAATCCAACTCCTAATCAGACAAGGGCTAGGGCCTATTCGGCATCTCCAGCAGTGCTTAGGCTGGTGCTGCAAAATCAGGAGACTGGTTTAGAAGTACAAATCGATAAACAGCGGGGCAGTTACCAGCGTGGCAAAGTACTTCTGCCTTGGTCTTCTTATGTGCTCCAACAGAGTTTTACGGATAACAAAGCTAGCCTAGAGGAACGAGCTAGCAATATTCTTTTATTCAATAGGAGTGCCTGATGCTTTGGGTGGCTATTAGGCTTCCCTGGCTGCCTTTAGAAGTTTTTGATACTCGTAAAAGTGCCAATGGCTGTTTGGCAGTGGAGCAGAATAAAGGAGTGTTGATGGCCACCAACGGAGCCACATCCTTAGGCATTAAGTCGGGCATGAAATCTACCATGGTGTCGGCCCTGGTCTCTGACGAAAACGGATGCGACTTGCGTAGTCGAGACCCGGAAAAAGAAACTGAGGCGCTTAAGCGGTTAGCTTCTTGGGCCTATAGCTACACGCCATATATCCAGCGTTATCAAGAAGATACGCTTTTATTGGAAGTGTCTCGTTGCCTTCGCTTATTTGGCAGCGTGGAAAATCTGATTCAAGAGTTAAGCGAATCTTTGGACCATATGCCCTATAGCTACCAGCTCGGTATGGCGCATACAGGAAAGGGCGCTTGGTTGTTGTCCTTTCAAAATCATGAGTTGCGCGATAAAGATAGCCATACGGTATTTGTTTCACGATTACGAGAATCGCCTCTAGAACTTTTAACCGAGCAAGAGACGGCTATTTCCGGCCTTAAAAAAATGGGGTTAACGCAATTAGGCGAGGTGGCTGATCTTCCCAGTGCGGCTTTGGGTAAGCGGTTTGGCCAGGCATTTCAGACTTATTTGCAAGAACTGATGGGCGGTGGAGAGAAGCCACCGACAATTTACCAAGCCAACGAACATTTTTGTCGCCAAGTACCCTTTGCTTGGCCAGTAGTGCGTACGGACTTATTGGAGTTGCCAGCTAAACAGCTATTACAGCAGCTAGTAGATTATCTGGTACGCCAGCAACTTCAATGCCAAGAAATTTGTTGGCATTTTTATTCACCCCAAGGCGAAAAGCACAGCATTGAAATTGGCTGTGAGCGAGTACATCGACACTGGGAACTATTGTTTGATCTAACGCGAATTCGCCTTGAGCAACTGCAATTAGATTTTGAAGTAGAGATGTTGGAACTGGAATGCTCTAAAACCTCACCGGTAGACCTTGGCAGCGAAAGCCTCTTCGCTTGGGAGTCAGCGCGAATTCAAGGCAATGTCGAGTCCTTGGTGGCGAAATTACAAACCCGCATGGGGCGTAAGCAGCTTTACCAGGTGCAGGTTAGGGCTGAGCACTTGCCTGAGTTGGCGCAGACCATGCAATTACCTTTTGATAGCGAGAAAGCCCAAGAAGAAGCGGTTCCGAGAGGTTCTCGTCCTTGCTGGTTATTGTCTAAACCGCAGCCCCTAAGACGCAGCGGCAATCTGCTTTACTGGAATGATCAGCAGATCAACAAGACGCTAAAGATTATTGATGGTCCGGAACGCATTGAGGGTTATTGGTGGAGCCAGCCCGAAGCGAGGGATTATTTTATTGCCCGCCGAGACGATTCCGTGAACTGCTGGGTCTATCGAGAATTGAATGATAAACAGAACTGGTATGCACAAGGTGTATTTGCGTAACAAGCACGCTCTGGGGCGGATTGCTGCGTTGTGTCCTCGGTTGTTCCTTGCCTATCTATCCAAGCATCAGGAGTTGTATTTAGGCCCCGTTGAAGCTTGCCGACTGGAGAGTGATTTATGGGGGTTAAGCGCACAAGGACGTGCGCGCAAGTGCGTACCGAGCAGGAGGCGAGTGAGCACGACCCGCAATAAATTACTCGGAAGGAGGGACGCCGGAGGCCAAGCGACCCGGGGTGCCTTTTCTTTTGGTTCTTTACGCTGACCAGCGCCCTCCTTGGCGCTGGGCCTTCGGCCGGTCTAAAGCCCGTCCAAATTAGCTCCGGCAAATTTGTGGGTACGCAAAGAAAAGAACGCCCCCACGGCAGTGAAAATGCATTGAATCACTAAGGAGCAAGCAGGAATAACCAAAATAACCATGAGGTAGTCATTCAGGCATAAATTTATGCAATACGCCCAACTCCATAGCCTTAGCAATTTTTCTTTTCTGCGCAGTGCCTCACACCCACAGGAACTGGTTGAACAGGCTTATTTACTCGGTTACAGCGCAATTGCCATTACTGATGAGTGTTCCTTTGCCGGCATCGTTAAAGCCCATGTGCGGGCCAAAGAGCTAGGTATAAAGTTAATTATCGGCAGCGAGTTCTATTTGCGTGATGGCTGTCATTTAGTGGCAATAGCGCCTAGTCGTCTGGCTTATCAGGAGCTGTCTGGTTTAATTACTCTAGCCCGGCGACGCATGCCGAAAGGCCAATATCAATTAGAGCTAAAAGACCTACAGTTCCGCTTAAAAAGCTGCTTGTTGATCTGGTTTGCGGATGTTCGAGATGAACAGACTAATAACTGGGCAGACCAATTAGGTCGCATGTTTCAAGGACGGATATGGATGGCTTGTAATAGGCAGCTTCAGGGCGGTGAGGCGGAAGATATAGTCCGGTTACGAGAGCTTGCAGTTTCTTACGATCTTCCCCTTTTGGCCTGTCCTCAAATACGAATGCACTATCGCTCCTGTAAGCCTTTGTTAGATGTTTTAACGGGCATTCGTTTGAAGCGCCCGATTCAGCAGTTGGGTAGCCTGTTAAGCGCTAATGCCGAGTGCTGTTTAAAATCGCTACGCATTTTAAACAAACGTTATGCGCCAGAGTTGTTGAAAGAAAGCATGCGTATAGCCGATCAATGCAATTTCAGTTTGGATGAGCTTAAGTATCAGTATCCGCAAGAGCTGGTTCCCAAGGGCTATAAGCCTATTCAGTACTTGCGCCAACTAACAGCGGAGGGCGCAGCTGTACGTTGGCCGCAGGGTATTCCTGAAAAGGTGCAAGCAACTCTGGAACACGAACTTCAGCTTATTGAAGAAATGCGTTACGAATATTATTTTTTAACCGTCCATGATCTGGTTCGTTTTGCTCGAGGCCGCGGTATCCTTTGTCAGGGGAGGGGGTCTGCGGCAAATTCGGTAGTTTGTTATTGCCTGCAGGTCACGGAAATATCGCCGGAAGTGATCAATATGTTGTTTGAGCGCTTTATTTCTAAAGAGCGCGACGAGCCGCCAGATATAGATGTCGATTTTGAGCATCAGCGCCGCGAAGAGGTTATTCAATATATATACAAGAAATACAGCCGTAAACGAGCTGCTTTGGCTGCGACAGTTATTACCTACAGATCTCGTAGCGCCATTCGTGATGTCGGCAAAGCCTTGGGGCTGGAACCTCTATTAGTTGATGAATTGGCTAAATCACTAGCCTGGTGGGATAGATCCAAAGACTTACAGCGACGTATGGCTGAAACCGGTATGCAACCGCAACAACACATCATGCAGCTGTTTTTTGATTTGGTGCATCAGATATTAGGTTTCCCTCGCCACCTCTCCCAGCATGTAGGCGGTTTTATTATTACCCAAGGTCAGATTAGTGATTTGGTGCCTCTGGAGAACGCGGCTATGCCGGATCGCACTCTTATCCAGTGGGATAAAGAAGATATTGAATCTATGGGATTGTTGAAGATAGATGTACTGGCTTTAGGCATGTTGTCCGCCATCCGCCGAGCACTAGAGCTGGTATCCAGCTATGAACCCCGTATTTCCAAATTATCTGATATCCCCAAAGAAGATCCAGCCACTTACGCCATGCTCAGCCGCGGTGACAGCATCGGGGTGTTTCAGGTGGAGTCTCGCGCCCAGATGTCTATGTTACCGCGGCTAAGGCCAAAGAATTTTTATGATTTGGTAATAGAAATAGCCATTGTCCGCCCTGGGCCGATTCAGGGCGATATGGTCCATCCCTATTTGCTAAGACGCGATGGTATAGAAGAGGTTTCTTACCCTAGTAAAGCCATCAAAGAAGTATTGAAATCCACTTTAGGGGTACCTATATTTCAAGAGCAGATAATTCGTATGGCTATGGTAGCTGCCGGTTTTAGTGGTGGCGAAGCTGATCAGCTGCGACGTGCCATGGCGTCTTGGGGTAAGAACGGCAATCTGATGAAGTTTGAACAAAAGCTTATCGATGGCATGTTAGAAAGAGGCTATTCGCAAGAGTATGCCAACCGTATATTTGAGCAAATAAAGGGATTTGGCGGTTATGGTTTCCCCGAAGCGCACTCCGCAAGTTTTGCGCTGCTTTGTTATGTTTCTTCCTGGCTTAAATGTCACCACCCAGCGGCTTTTTACTGCGCTTTATTAAATAGTCTACCTATGGGGTTCTATTCAGCATCACAGCTGATTCAGGATGCTCAAAGGCACGGTATTAGGGTATTACCCCTTGATGTACAAAATAGCACTTGGGAAAACCGTCTTGAGATTAAATTTGAGGACAACCAGAACTTATCGGGCTTTCGATTAGGTTTGTGTCGAATAAAAGGCCTATCGAAAGAGGTGGGTATGCGCGTTGAGCAGGCTAGGATAGATAGACCCTACGCTTCAACAGAAGAACTAGCGAGGCGCGCCAAGCTAAGTAAAGCCGATTTGGAGCGGCTAGCTTCTGCCGATGCCTTAAATAGTATCGCCGGTCATCGATACCAGGCCCGCTGGCAAGCGTCGGGAGTGGAACCAGAACGGCCACTGCTTAATAATGACTCTCAATTAAATTAAAAAACTAGATCTAAGGATTAGCATGCGAAAAACTATTGTTAAATTTTTGGCGCGAGATCCGATAGCCGCCTTAGTGGTAATGACCTTTTTTTCTGATGTTGGGTTATTTTTCAGTAAATATATTTATAATCCTGGAAGCCAATATCGACCTGATAAATCGCTTTGGGTTTCGGACGTTAGTTGATGGAGCTGCATCACAATTTGCCGCCATTATCCTAAGCGCGTTCGTTTGCGTATTTTTTATGGCGCTTGGCTACTCTGTGAGCGACTTATAATTGAATGGATTACTCGAGACGTGGAATTAGGAAAATAGCTATTAACAAAAAGCTAGTTATCTCAGTATCCCTAATTCTTGTATTGAGCCTAATTGGTTATCTTGCTGTTAGCCGTCAAACTGAAGGACGCTTTGCTGTTATGACCCTAAAACTTGGAATTGAAAATGGCCAGCTAGTCGCTTGTCCGAACCGGGAAAATTGCCGCAACAGCGACGACCCACAGGATAAATTCAGGGTGCCAGCTATTGGTGATCGCGAAGGGGAAAAGTGGAGCTTAATAATTGATGTGATGGCATCTCTTCCGCGGACTCGACTAATTAAGCAGGAAGCTGACTATCTACATTTCACGCAGAGTAGCAAAGTTCTTCGTTTTGTTGATGATATCGAATTCCACAACAGACCAGAGTCGGGGCAAATAGCTATTCGCTCTGCCTCTCGGCTGGGTTATCGCGACTTCGGTGTGAATCAGGCGCGCCTAGATGAAATAGTTAAGCTTTTAAAGCAAGCAGAGTGAAGACAGTTTGCAGGCCCAAAGCGTTCATATTAATTAACAAAAATTGCGTTATTTATTGTCTGAAGTAGGATTATTATCTTCGCTAACTTATTAATTTCACTTGGGGGTAAATTGAAAATAAATCCAGCAGTACTTGCGGCGATTTTTGCATCAACCATGTATTCCAATGCATACTCGCATCATTCATCGGCGCCACACTTTGATAGAGATACTGAAGTGGTAGTGACGGGAGTGGTCACCGAACTCAAATTTGTGAACCCTCATGCATATATATATTTCGATGCTGAGCAAGATGGCGCATTGGTAAACTGGCGTTGCGAACTGTCTTCTGCAAGTGCTCTTGGGCGACGCGGATGGACGGAAATTAGCTTTGCCGCAGGTCAGCAGATTACCGTTAATGGCGCTCCCGCCTGGCGCGAAGATAATGTTTGTTTTCTCAATCAGATGACCTTAAGTGATGGCACTGTTGTACAAAGAAACTCCGATTTGACGGAGATGCAGGATGTTGTAGCTGCAAATACCATTCCTCAGCAAGAGCGCGCTAATTTCTTGGCAAGCGGTCAGTCAAATATCGAAGGTGCTTGGGTAACCAGATCCTTTGGTGGCCGGGGCGAGGGCATTCGCGCTCGGTTTACTGCAACGGCAGCGGGTGAAGAGGCTGTTGGTGATTACGATATGGCATTTGACGATCCCATATTGCGCTGTCACCCCGTGAATATATTTAATGGCTGGAACCACGATCGGCATATCAACGATATTTCAGTAGAAGGCGATCTAATTACCATCCAATACGGATTTATGGATTTCGTACGTACTGTTTATCTTGGAATGAGTGAGCATCCAGAAAATGTTCAACCCAGCACTGGAGGGCACTCAATTGGTAAATGGGAGGGGGACACACTAGTGGTGGATACTGTTGGATTTGAAGAGGGCGTCCTGAGTCATCAGAGTGGTATGAAACACAGTAGTCAGATGCAGGTGGCTGAACGATTCCATATTGATGCGGAAACAGGCTATTTGTTGCGAGATTATGATGTGAAGGATCCGCTGTACTTAATCGGCGAGGTTAGTGGGCAGGATTTAATGTCACCCTCGAATGCTCCTTATTCACCCTACAATTGCGTTGAGCTTAGCGGCGAAAATAATATTCGCCAAGAATAAGATGCTACAACAGCAATAAAAAGCCGCCTTGGAGGGCGGCTATTTTATTGGATCTTATATTTGAATCAAAATGCAGAAATA
>TARA_B110000483_G_scaffold228870_1_pt1 | contig 114065 bp, 99 predicted proteins | sample TARA_B110000483 | Tara Oceans TARA_B110000483 (sample SAMEA4398176) | marine metagenome | biome: Polar Biome; feature: [SRF] surface water layer (ENVO:00010504); material: water (ENVO:00002006), including particulate matter (ENVO:01000060) such as... | depth 5 m
CAATGCTTTCAACTACCCATAAACCACAGGATCGACTTAAGGCGCAAGCCACAAATGATGGTTTGATCTTTGGGTTGCAAGCCATCGCTTCAGTAAGCGCTGGTGTGGTAATGACGAAGCTAAGTTGGGCCGGGTTGGTGATGGTTGGGCTGGTGCCTCTAGGTCTGATGTTAGTTGCTATGAGCTGGTATTGGATGAGTCAGAAAAAACCCTCAGCGGTTGTAGGGAGTTAATGATGAAACTAGGTGTTGGAATATTAGTCGCTGTTGCAGCTTTACTGGCTGTTGCACCCTACTTTATCGGCGGGCAAATCGAATCTGGTGCTGGTACCTACATAGAGCAGTATCAGGTGCCGGGATACGAATATAGAGTTGAAGTAGATCGCGGATATAGCTCATCAGTCTTGACTTACAGGTTGGGTCTAGATCCTTCGATATTGGCGCCCTCCGCTGACATATCTGCCGAACAGGCAGCCCTGATAGATGCGGCATTAGCGCAATTGAAGATTCGAGTATATGTACAGCATGGTCCCCTGTTGACTCAAAATGGATTTGGCTTGGGATTGGCAGATGTGGTGACAAGCGTTGATGGCGACCAGTTCCCCATGCTGGCAGATTATTTGGCTTTGGCTGGAGTTGATGAGCTTTTTGCTGCCTCAGGACGTTTGAATTTCGATGGGTCTGGCGAATTCAATTATGAAGTTCCTGCCATGCAGTACCTAGACCAAGAAATTGGAATAGAGGCCAGCTACAGCGGATTGCTAGGAATATTATATTTTGAAGATCTTGGTCGCTTCATGTCTTCTGAAGCACATTCAGGGGGCGGAAAATTTGTAATTGAAGGTATTTCCTTTGTCGATGTCGGGCCAATGAACATGACCCACGAAATGGCCATGGACCAAGATTCGATTTGGTTTGGAACCGGTAGTGCCGATTTCGAAATCGAATCTCTGGTATTTAGTTCGCCAGATCAGACCGGTTCTCTTGATGGTTTAAGAGCCGGCATGCAGATGTTCGATGGCGATACGCCTGAGAGTACCAGCATTGCATATTCTCTAGAATTTGATGGGCTAGATTCAGATGGGTTGCAGTTAGAAAACGCTTTGGTAGCATTGGCCTATGAAAACCTCAGCAAAAAAAGTCTCGAAAACTATCTGAATTTGGCAATGGCTATGGATTTCGGAGATGAGCAAGCAGCGCAGGCGGTTCTAGTGCAATTTGCTATTGATGAGCTACCCCAAGCCCTACTACACAATCCCGCAATTTCAGTTCCTCGCATAAGTTTTACACATCAGGGGCGAAGTTTTGAAGGCAGTCTAAGGACGGCATTAGATGGTCAGATGGTTTCAAATCCGATAGATTTTCAGCGGCCCGATTTACTCTTGCCGGCTTTAACCGCTGAGTTGCACCTTGATGCTGATGAGTCGTTGATAAATGATTTGGTGAAGATACAGGCTGCATCCATTGTTGATGCAAGCTTTGTAGGAAGTAATGATTTTAATGTGACAGCAGAAATGCGACAGACTATGATCGAACAGCAAGCTAGCATGACCATTGGTATAGCTGCTAGTCAGGGCTTCCTCCTTCGGAAGAATGGCCGCATTAGAACAAATCTTGGACTAGAAAATCGAATATTGGATATTAACGGTACTCTTATGCCGTTGCCTTTTTGATGCTGTTACTTTACTACTACCGTTGCCTGTTTGATACGGCTGCATTTTTGATGGTCTTGCGCTTTTAGTAGGATAGTAGGAAAAAATAAAAAAGAATTAGCTGAGGAATAGCGATATGGAATACCTACACAGCATGATCCGCGTTCGCGACTTGGAATCCACCCTAGACTTTTTTTGCGGTGGCTTAGGTTTTGTTGAAATTAGCAGAAGAGAACATGAAAGAGGCCGGTTTACCTTGGTTTTTTTGGCGGCTTCTGATGATGCTGGCGAGGCCAAAAAAAGCAAAACTCCCCTTCTGGAATTGACCTATAACTGGCCTTCGAACCAAGGAATTGAGCAGTTGGATGGTGGAAGAAATTTCGGACATCTAGCCTACAAGGTCGAAAACATTTATGAGCTCTGTGAGCATCTTCAAATCAAGGGTGTGGTTATCAACCGACCACCCAGAGATGGATACATGGCATTTGTTCGAAGTCCAGATGGTATATCTATTGAATTGCTTCAACGCGGCGCAGCGTTAGAGCCGGTAGAGCCTTGGGTATCTATGCCGAATATAGGTGATTGGTAATCTCTACCTAAATTAGCCTGCTGCGTTTAAGGCTGGATCTTTTTACCCGACCCGACATTCAGGCTATCAAAGAGAATTTGAAGCTGGGTTTATCCATTGGTCTAACGCTAACTATTGAACTTGGGTTATTCGTTACAGCAACGCTACTTATAGGATACTTTGGTGCGGTTTCTAGAGCTGCGCATTCAGTAGCCATAAGTGCAGCTTCGGTTTGCTATATGTTTTATATGGGTCTGGGGTAGGGCATTGTCATAAGAGCTTCATAGCTTTTGGGAGCCGGAAAATCTGATAGCGCCTGGTTCAGTATTCGAGTGGGCGTTGGGCTGCCGGTTACACTCGCCGCTTTGATATCTATTTCAATATATTTGCTTCGAGGATATATACCCGGTCATTATTCTAATGGCACAGAAGTTATCCGCGTGGCTGCTATGCTCCTAGTTTGGGCGGCGCTGTTCTAGATCGGGGATTCGCTGCAGTGTGTTGGCATGTATGGTTTGCGGGCATACAAGGGCACTTTGACGCCCCTAAAGTGTCAGACAATAGCATTTTGGTTGATTGGTTTTCCAGTTGGATATCTGTTGGCAACAACAGAAGATCCGCCTTTTGCCGGACCAGAAGGTTACTGGGTTGGAATTTGCTCGGGGCTAATTATTCCAGCGCTAATGATAAGTCGCCAGCTTTGGTTGAGAGGAGCCAAGACTGGCGGACCTCAGCAAGCCTTTTAGCGAACCCCGTGCATGCCTTTTTTAAGAAGAGGGGCTAATAAGAAGAGAAGTACCGAAAGTGTCAAGGCTAACCAGCCGACACGAGCATAAACCTCAAGAGTTACACCCACTGCCGTTTGGCCTGCCTCAGGCTCGGAGCTTGTCGCTGTAGCTATCAGTGCAGCTATGTAATTTGCGCCTGCACTAGCTAAAAACCATATTCCCATCATCATGCCGACAATGCGCCGCACCGACAGTTTAGTAATCATGGATAGGCCCACCGGAGAAAGGCAAAGTTCGCCCATGGTGTGAAACCAATAGATTAGAAATATCCATATAAGGGCAATGCGGCTTTCTCCGGCAATAGCACCACCAAAAACGAGAGTAAGAAACCCTAAGCCCACTAGAGCGATCGCTATGGCGAATTTTTGCGGGGTATTGGGTTCTATTCCCTTGGCAGCCAAGCGTGGCCAGAGCATGCTCATTAGTGGAGCAAAGATAAAAATAAAGGCTGGATTAATAGACTGCAGCATGGAGGCGGGCATTTCCCAGCCAAAAACTTCTCGATTTACCGCGCGATCGGCAAAGATATTTAAAGAAGAGGCGGCTTGTTCAAACAGAGCCCAAAATATAACGCTAAAAATAATTAGCGCCGAGGCAACGCCGAGGCGATCTCTCTCTACAGGAGTGCATTTTTTAAATGCGTAAATAATGATGACCGCAATGGCTAAAATTCCAGTCATCCCTAGCATTTGGCCAACAACAGCTTGATGTTGAACTAGTTGCCATGCGGCGATAATCATAAGAATGCCGCTAAGGTAAATCGCGTACTCCTTAGAAATACCTAGCGCAGTTTTTTCTTTTAACAACTCGGGGTTAGTGGGTTCCGCCGCGCCATTAAAGTAGCGCTGGCCCCGATTGAAAATTATCAACCCGAACAACATGCCTATGCCGGCTAAGCCAAAACCGTAGCTCCAGCCGTAGGTTTGTCCTAACCAACCGCATAAAAGTGATGAGCTAAAGGCGCCGATATTTATGCCCATATAAAAGATGGTAAAACCACCGTCTCTTCTGGGATCATTTTGCGGATAGAGCTCGCCCACAATACTAGAGATATTGGGTTTCAGAAATCCAACACCAACGATTATGAAGGCCAAAGACAAATAGAATATTTGCGTATAAAAGGGATTGCGCAAAACTTCTCCACCGACCGATTCGGATGCTGGTCCTTCGAAGGCCATTCCAAAATGACCCAGTACAAGGAGTATTGCGCCAAACGTTACTGCCTTGCCCATGCCTAGATATTTATCGGCTAGAACACCGCCAATAACTGGCGCCATATAGACCAGAGAGGTATAGGCACCGTAAATAAGGAAGGCGCTGGTATCACTGAACAAGAAATGCTGCGTGAGATAAAATACCAGCAGGGCACGCATGCCGTAGTAAGAAAACCTTTCCCACATCTCTGTTAAAAAACAGAAGTACAAACCTTTCGGATGACCGAACCAGTGCTCGTCGAGATGGGCTGGTGCTACAGTGGGAGATTCCATATTTACACTCTTGTTGGCTGGTCCCTTTTTAGCAGAGCTGAATACGCAATGCCAGATATGGGCATAATTTAGCTTCATAATTTTCTTCTTGGACTATAACTTTTGGCCATATCAAAAAGGAGAGAAAAATTTGTCCGTGTCACTCTAGGTATAGGCAAAAGATGGTTTGATAAAGACGGCGCTTTTAAGGGCGCTACAGTTTCTTTTTATACACTTATCGCCGCTGCGCCAATAGTGTTCTTCTCACTCTTGGTTGCTTAGAGTTTTATAGGTACCGAGCAAACCAAAACCACTGCAATAGACTGGTTAGGCGGATTTATTTCAGAGGCTGATGCTTCTTCCCTAGTCGATTTGGTTCATCTACATGTTTGGGGTGGGCTCAGCTGGTGGAGTACCGCGATTTTTACCATTGCTGTCTTGTGGTCGACCTCGCAAATTTTTATGCGCTTGCGTATGGGAGTTAGGGACTTTTTTGATGGGAGAGCTGATTCCGCCAGCCTGGCTATTCGCAGAGAACTAACAGGCCGTATTGTCGCAATGCCTTGGTCTATAAGTATTGGTGTGTTGACCGCTATAGGATTTGTATTTGTTTCCCTATTACCATCTCTACCGGCTCTGCTTGAATTGGATAGCTGGTGGTCAAATTCGCTGTTTAGAAATACCTGGCCTGCATTACTATTAACTCTAGGTGGAGCTTTACTAATTCGGCACGTATCGGGCAATACACCCATTTGGTCGTCTATCCTAAGAACGGCTAGTTTTATGCTGGTTGCATATACCTAAGGTCGGTTGTTGCTGGAAATCGATATGCAACATAGCGCCATTGTCAGCGCTTACGGAGCTGTAAGCGCTTTGGCGATATTTTTGATATGGATGCATTTTGCTACCCAGGTATTTTTCTTTGCCGTGGCGCTTTGCAAAGAACTGGATCTAGTAGGGTTGAAGCTAAGTTAGGGCTAGCTTCCTTAAGCAGGGCCTAAGTTGAGTACGTATGCAGTTAAAAGCTGTATTTGTTGAGGGCTTAGAACCTCTTCTTGAGCAGGACATTCCGCAGTACGACCAGCAGTTACGCTCTGACGAATAGTTATCATATTGCCGCCCCATTGCCAGTACTCATCCGTTAGATTGGGCCCCAAATTAGCGACGCCTGTTCCGTCGGTAGCGTGGCAGGTAGTGCAGAATTCTTCGTATATAACCTTTCCTGCGGTCTCATTAGAATTTAGCACTTCGGCGGTAGCTAAGGATTCAACGTAGGTAACTAAAAGACCCAGCTCTACTTCTCCTATATCGCCGCCAAACTGTGGCATAACACCTAATCTTCCAGATGTGATGCTATGGCTTATTGCCTCTTCACTGCCTTCAAATAGCCAATATTGGTCGGTTAAATCTGGAACGCCCCTTTGCCCCTTAGCGTCTGCCTGGTGGCAGGAGCTACAGTTTTCCGAGAACAGCCAGTGGGCGAGGTCCATTGAGTTACTATCGCCTTGTAAATCTTCAGTACTCATGAAATCGACGGATTGATATATAGTCGATACTTGGTTTTCATCAAGTAGGAGTTCAACCAGCGGAGCCTCAGAAGAGCTGCAGGCAGAAATCAATGCGGTGACAACAATAAATGGAATAATCAGGAATCTAGTCAATTTATATACTTCTTAGGCTTTCAAGTAGCCCTATTAGCTAATAATTAGCTGCTCTCCCGAGCAGGAACGACGTCATTTTAAATGCAAACAGTTTAGATACAACTCTCTATTTATTTGGATTTCTTTCGAAACATTACAGGATTTTTGCAAATCCCTATTTATGTGACCTGTTAACAGGTCGAAAGGCCTGATTCTGGTACAATCCGTGTTTTAACACAGGATCACTGATGACATCAGCTGCCGTAATTGGTTGGGGCAAGTGTTTGCCCCCAGCCAAAGTCACAAACGATGATCTTGCTACTTTCCTAGATACCTCGGACGAATGGATTACTAGTCGTACGGGTATGAAAGAGCGTCGAATTTCTCACGTAGGGGTTTCAGAACTCGCCTACGTGGCTGCAGCACGTGCGTTGGCTGCTGCCAATCTAAATGCAAAGGATGTTGAGCTGATAGTGCTCGCTTCTTGTACCTTTGATTCAATGCTGCCCAACACCTCTTCTAGAGTCCAGCAGAAGTTAGGTGCAAAACACGCGGCTTGCTACGACATCAACACCGCATGCACTGGCTTTATGTATGCACTATCCACCGCTAACGCGATGATAAAAACTGGCGTGGTCAAAAATGCGGTGGTAATCGGCGCTGAAACCATGTCTCAACCCGTGCCATGGTTGGATAGATCCTTATCGGTATTATTTGGTGATGGCTCTGCCGCCTGGGTTTTGGAAGCTTCAGAGGATGGCTCTGGCATTATTGCTGAGCGTTTGGGATGTATTGCCGAGGCGCGAGATATCTTAGCTATAGACTATGGCTTTACTCCTCCAGGAGTGCCTAGCAATCACTTAGGCAGCTGGAATTTTCAAGGCCAAGAGATATTTAAAAAAGCCGTAAATGCTATGGCCAAGGCCTCTGTGGAAGTGCTGAAGGAAGCTGGTATTAAACCCCCAGAAGTTGATCTCTGCATTCCGCATCAGGCCAATAAGCGCATCATCGATGCAGTGGCCAAGAAAGTTGGCATACCTCGAGAGCGCGCCTTTGTGAATGTGCATCGGTACGGCAATATATCCTCAGCTACTGTGCCAGTTGCCATGGTTGAAGCGCTCGAAGAAAACCGGATGACGCCAGGGGCATACGTACTAATGCCGGCATTTGGCGCTGGATTGACTTGGTCAGCGACTCTGATGAAGTGGGGCGAGCGCACCCTGCCCTATCGACATTCTGATGTTGAGTTGCCGCCTTGCAAAGATTCTGGCCTAGAGCTAATTCATAAGATTATGGCCGATCGCGGCGAACCTTTGCCAATCAGACCTTGAGGACCCTGTGGAATTGCAATTTCGCGTTGTGCCAGTAACGGCTTATCAGCAAAATTGTACGGTTGTTAAATGTCCCCAAACGGGTGACATAGCTGTTATCGATCCAGGTGGCGATTTGGACCGTATTCAGCAGGCGATCGAAGAACTGGATGGAACACCCAAAAAAATTCTGCTTACCCATGGCCATCTAGACCATGTGGGAGGCACCTTACCGCTTTCGCAACTTCTTGAAATCCCCATTATTGGACCGCACCGCGACGACGATTTTTGGATTCAGCAACTGCCTACTCAGGCAAAAATGATGGGTCTACCTCCAGTAGAGAGTTTTGAATCCGGCCAGTGGCTGCAAGACGGGGATCGAATATCTTTGGGCGCACTTAGTTTCGATGTAATTCACTGCCCCGGCCATACGCCTGGCCACGTTGTATTGTTTTGTGCGGAGCATCGGTGGGCCCAGGTTGGAGATGTACTATTTCAGGGATCAATAGGACGCACAGATTTTCCAAGAGGCAACCATCAGCAGTTGATTAATTCCATTCGAAACAAGCTGTTTCCCTTGGGTGATGATGTTCGCTTCGTTCCTGGGCACGGGCCAATGTCTAATTTCGGACAAGAGCGCCAGACCAATCCCTATGTTGGTGACCACGCCGTCAGCAACTAATTAAGTAAGCAGTTTGGTCCAGTTGAAGCTGGTATCGCCCAAGACATAAAAGTAGGGATTTAGAATATCTGCCTTAGTGTTGTAGCGCAGTTCTTTTAAGTCCGCATCAAGTACAACGCCACCAGCGGCCTCAACTACGGCTTGCGCAGCAGCAGTATCCCACTCACTGGTAAGTGCAAGTCTTGGATAGATATCCGCCTCTCCTTCAGCGACTAGACATAGTTTTAGTGAGCTACCCATAGATTTTTTCTCGACCATGCCAAAGTATTTCTCGAGAGTATTTATGCATTTCTCGACCGCTTCTGAATCGTGACTTCTGCTGGCAACTACCCGAACAGGTCCAATATCTTTTTCTGGGGCTTTGCTAACTTGGATGGGAGCTTCTCCGCTAGCATCAATTTTGAAGGCGCCTAAATCGGTTGCTCCAGCATAGGTAACATTGAGTACTGGCACGTGTACAACACCAAGAACTGGCACGCCCCTGTGTATAAGGGCCACATTAACGGTGAATTCACCGTTGCGTTTAATAAACTCTTTGGTACCGTCCAAAGGGTCAATAATCCAATACATGTTCCAGGCCGATCGGGTATCGTAGTGAGGTAAATCACCTTCCTCGGAAAGCACTGGCACATTAGGGTCGATGAGTATCAGTGCATCGTAAAGTAAATTGTGTGCGGCTTTATCGGCGTCAGTGACCGGGCTGTTGTCGGCTTTGGTTTCAGTATTGAAACTGCCTTCGTCGTTGTAGATTGCCAGTATTGCTTCACCGGCAGCGACGGACAATTTGACAATTCGATCCATTAAAGGTCGATTGATTTCCATGAGAGCCTCAGAGAGATAGGTATGTTTGAATGTCTTATTATAAGCTGAGAATCCTAGATAAATTTTACAGGGCATAAAATTCGTCAATGAAAGTTACTTCGTTAAATTGGATTGATTTAGATACGGTCCTATTGGATCTGGATGGAACATTATTGGATCTGCACTTTGACAATTATTTTTGGTTACAACATGTGCCCAAGCGATGGGCAGAGATGACCGGTGGCAAAGAACAAGAATGTCGAGAGTACTTACTGAAAACCTATGACGAGATGCGGGGCACCCTGGATTGGTATTGCTTAGATTTTTGGTCCAATAAATTGCAGGTAGATATAGTCGCTTTAAAGTTGGAGATTCTTGAGAAGGTTGGATTGAGGCCAGATGCCGATAAGTTTCTAAGATTTCTTAGAGATCAGAAAAAAGAAGTAATCTTAGTTACTAATGGCCATCGTGACGGAATGGATCTTAAACTGGCGGAAACCGGCATAGCTGGTCATTTTGATCAGATAGTCTCGTCCCACGATTACCGTGTACCCAAAGAAGAGCAACTTTTTTGGCAACGTCTTAAGCAAGAGCATGGGTTTGACAACAATCGCACACTTTTTATAGACGACAACCATTCAGTCCTGCAAAGTGCCGAGATATTTGGTATCGCAAATCTGGTACAAATCCTTCAGCCGGACCTGCAACGGCCAAGTTATGAGGTGGGTGATTTTCCGGCCATTGAGCATTTTGCGGAGATTTTAAATTGAGTGCAGGTGTTCGACTGGATAAATGGCTTTGGGCCTGTCGGTTTTTCAAAACACGAGGAATCGCCAAGAAAGAGATTGATGGAGGAAAGGTTCAGATAAATGGGCAAAAGGCCAAAGCCAGTAAGGAGTTAGTTGGTGGTGAGCTGGTTCGTTTTTGGCAAGGCTGGGATAGCTGCACCGTCGAGGTTGTTGAGCTTTCTGACCAGAGGCATAAAGCGTCGGAAGTCATTAGCCGTTATCGGGAAACGGAAGAGAGCATAACCAACCGGCAAAACCGCGCCGCGGAGCGCAAAGCTAATAAAGATTCGGTCAGTTTTGATGATAGCCGGCCGAGCAAAAAACAACGCCGTCAAATTCATAGGTTTCAGCGTAAAAACAGCGATACATAATTTCCTAATAAATTTGATCGAAAGTTAATCTGGACTATTGGCCTTCCCGTGGATCTGGGTATAATCTGTCAGGCACCCGCATCCATAATGTGGGTTTTTTTCATTTTGTGCGTTTTTTGTAATAAAAAGCCACAATTTCGATTCGAAAATTTACTATGACTACTGATAAAGTTGAAGCGCACCTTAACACTTTAGGCATTAATGATATTGCAGAACTGGTATACAACCCCAGTTTTGAGCGTCTCTACCAAGATGAGTTAGCCCCCGAGCTAGAAGGCTATGAAAAGGGCTATTTATCCGAAAACGGTGCAGTCAATGTTTTCACCGGCGAATACACCGGACGATCTCCCAAAGATAAGTACATCGTTAAAGATGACACTACCAAAGATACGCTTTGGTGGGCGGGTAATGGCGCGAAAAATGATAACAAACCGCTTAGTAAAGAAGTTTGGGGTGAACTTAAGGTTAAGGTAAGCGATGGCTTATCTGGCAAGAAGCTTTATGTAGTAGACGGCTTTTGTGGCGCCAATATGGATACCTGCCTAAGAGTTCGATTTGTTATGGAAGTAGCATGGCAGGCGCACTTTGTTAAAAACATGTTCTTGCGACCTAACGCCGAGCAGCTTGAAAATTTTGAGCCAGACTTTGTTGTTATAAATGGTTCCAAAACAAGCAACCCAGATTTCGAGCGTCACGGCATGAATTCCGAAACCTTTATTGCCTTTAATTTGACTGAACGAACTCAGCTTATCGGCGGGACATGGTACGGCGGCGAAATGAAGAAAGGCATGTTCTCAGTAATGAACTACCTCTTACCCTTAAAGGGCATGGCTTCAATGCATTGCTCAGCCAATCAGGGTAAAGACGGCGATGTGGCTATCTTCTTTGGTTTGTCTGGAACCGGTAAAACTACGCTTTCTGCGGATCCTAAACGCGCTTTAATCGGTGACGATGAACACGGTTGGGATGACGGCGGTGTCTTTAATTTTGAAGGCGGATGCTATGCCAAGACAATCGATCTGGATGCGGGAAAAGAGCCAGACATTTTTGCGGCTATTCGCCGTGACGCGCTCTTAGAAAATGTGACCATTGATGATAACGGCGTGCTTGACTACTCCGACAATTCGGTCACGGAAAATACTCGAGTTTCCTATCCGATTAACCATATCGAAAATATTGTTAAGCCGGTTTCAAAAGGTGGTCACGCGCAGAAGGTTATCTTTCTAACCGCTGATGCCTTTGGTGTTATGCCCCCGGTCTCCAAGCTTACGGATGCCCAAGCTAAGTATCATTTCTTGTCGGGTTTTACTGCCAAATTGGCGGGTACTGAGCGCGGCATTACCGAGCCGACACCGGCTTTTTCGGCTTGTTACGGCGCAGCTTTCTTGTTGCTGCACCCAACTAAGTACGCAGAAGTTTTAGCTAAGCGAATGCTAGCTGTTGGTGCAAAAGCATATCTGGTGAATACCGGCTGGAACGGCACTGGAAAACGAATTTCTCTTCCTGAAACCCGGGCCATTATTGATGCAATTTTGGATGGCTCTATTGAAGATGCGCCCTCAGCCACTGTGCCTATTTTCAATGTAGAAATCCCTACAGAATTGCCTGGTGTAAATGGCAACATCCTGGATCCGCGAGACACCTATTCAGATCCTACTGAATGGAATACCAAAGCGGAGACCCTTGCTAGCTTGTTTATTGATAATTTTGTTAAATTTACCGATACGGCAGAAGGTGAATCTTTGGTTGCAGCTGGCCCGCAATTATAGGATTGGGTTTTATAGCTAAAGGAAAAAGGACGCTATATGCGTCCTTTTTAATACCTAGAAATGTGCTCCAGTTTTTTTTGCTGACAGGCTCTTTGCAAGATTAACCTAGATATTCGAAATTAGAGCTAGAGGCCAACAGGAAGCGCTAGCCGCCCCAACCCGCGGGAAAGCAATAGCCTACTGCACCATTTCTTTTCGCCAGTTTGCTACCTTCATTCTTGCCCCTTCACTAATAGAATATATGCAAGGCACCAGCACCAAAGTAACCAAAGTTGCCGCTAGAACGCCCCAGCTAAGTGAGGTTGCCATGGGGATTAGAAATTGAGCTTGCGTACTCTTTTCGAGCATCAATGGCGTTAGGCCAGCAAAGGTTGTAGCCGAAGTAAGGAAGATAGGTCGAAAACGATCCCGGCCTGCTTGAATAATAGAATGGGTTGGGGAAAAGCCTTGTTCCCTTAGTTTATTAGCGCGATCTATAAGCACCAGGGTGTCGTTCACAATTACTCCTGCTGCTGCCAATACACCCATTAGGGATAAAAGGCTGAGGACCTGCCCTGTGACTATATGACCCACTACCGCTCCGGCAAAACCAAAGGGAATGGCTATGAGAATAATTAGCGGCTGGCTAAGGGATTTGAACTGGATAGCGAGCAGGCCGTAGATAACAATTAGGGCGAGGGTGCCAAGGCGAAGCAATTCCGACATAAATTCTATATTTTCTAGCTGGGCTCCATCCAGTGCAATGCGAGCCGTAGGGAAGGTGCTATGAAATCCCGACGAATGTTCTTCTAAAAAGGTGGTTACTACCGCGCCGGCGGTCTGATTCCCTGAGCGCCGGAAATCCGCCAATACGGTTATGGAAGAGTTGCCATCGATACGAGTAACACTTGAATAGCCTTCCACAAAACGTGTTTCCGCGAGACTATTAAAGGGCACTTCACGTTGATCCGGAGTTCGTATCAACAGGTTGTCCAATAGTTGTGTGGAGGAGCGTTCCTCTTCCGGATAGCGCAGCATAACCCGCACATCTTCGCGGAATCTCGGTATTCGCTGAATTTCCTGTCCGTAAAACACTTGTCGCATTTGCTGCGCTAGCACAGCTGGAGTGCCACCAAGTATTGCCGCTAAGTTGGTGGGTGCGATTTCCATTTCCGGTCGGCCAGCGTTAAGCGAGTCACGGACGTTATAAACGCCTTCATACCCACTGAGCCTTTCCGCTACCCAATCTGATGCAACCTGAAGTTCTTCTAAGGTCCGGCCTTCCAGTCGGAAGGCGATATCTGCGTTGCCTCCAAACTCAATAGACCCTGTGAAAGTAACCTCTTCAGCTTCGGGGATTTCGCCCACTTCTATTTCCCAGGCATCGGCAAATATAGTTGAGTCAACACTGCGTTCTTCAGGCGAGGTAAGTTCTACAGTGGAATTTACTGTGCTGCCAAAGCCTAAGACAAACACTTCTTTGAGAACATTTTCACCGTATTCTTGTTCTACTTTTTCCGCTGCTCGATAAGCCGCTTCTTCCATCCGTTGGGCGATTCTCTCTATGTCCGCGTAGGGTACTCCGGCGGGTAGGTCAACACTGCCATCTATATATTCGATAGGAACCGTTGGAAAGGTTTCTGATTCGACCCACCCACCAATATAGAGCGCCGCAATAAGGGCAAATACCGAGAAAAAACCAGATACTGTAAATGCCCTGTGATGCAGGCAATAGCGCAGAAAGGGTCGATATTTTGTTACGAGAAAGAGGTCCAGCGCATCACTGGTAGCTGAGCGCCATTTTTGCAAAATGGGCAGAAAGCGGCTTTTTTTCTCCGGTTTTAAGTGAGACAGATGCGCAGGCAGAATCAGCAATGATTCCACTAGAGAGAATGCCAGAGCCAAAATCGGAATGGTGGCAATGGGGGCCATAAAACGGGCAAAATCACCTGGTAAATAGAGCATGGGAATAAATACAATAATTGAGGTGGTTACCGCAAAAAATACCGGCGAAGCCATTTCAATTGTGCCGAGTTTGGAACCCTTGACTCCCCATGTGCCTCGGGTCTGCACACGGTGAATATTTTCGCCAATGATAATAGCGTCATCCACCACGATGCCTAAAACCAGAATAAAGGCGAAGAGCGTGATCATATTAATTGAGCCGCCCAGAATCGGCAGCACAAAGAGAGTTCCGACAAAAGAGATGCCGATGCCCAAGCTGACCCAAAAGGCTAAGGCTGGTCGCAAAAAAAGCAGCAACAGAATAAACACCAATATCAACCCGCCAATGCCACTGCGTTTTAATGTGGCCAGTCGAGCTGTGAAGGAGGTCGAGGAATCTCTCCAAACGTCGAGGGACACGCCTTCAGGCAAGGTGGCACCGCGAGTCTCAACAAACTCGTATACCGCCTGTGCCGTTTTAAGCACGTCAGGGTCTTCTGTCACCATTACATTAAGCAAAGCGGCCGGTTTGCCGTTAAATCGCACAAGCAGATCATCTTCGGTAAATCCGTCAATAATGTTGGCGATATCCCCTAGCCGAATTTGGCTGCCATCGTTGTTGGTAATAACCGGTATATTGGCGAAATCTTCGCCGGTATAACCCTGTTCGCGAACCTGAATTTGTATATCGCCGCTATCGGTTCGGATCAGTCCGCCAGCGACAGTTATGGAGTTGCTACCTATTATCTGCGCGAGAGAGTCTAGGCTTAGGCCGTAGGTGCGGAGCGTAGTTTCCGATACTTCAATAGCTAACTCATAGGCGCGTGTACCCTGTATTTCTACGAGGGGAATATTTGGTAGCTGAGACAATTCGTCCTTAAGCGTTTCCGTATATTCCTTAATAGAGGCTTCATCGGCGTCGCCTGAAACGGCGATGCTAACTACTTGTTGAGAAACGCGAATCTCTTCAACAATAGGTCGTTCGGTATCTGTGGGGAAGGTATTAACGGAATCTACCCGAGACTTAACTGAATTCAGAAGGCTTTCAAAGGAATAACTGTCAGAAGCTTCGATTATGGCAACGCCTTGATTTAGAGAAGCAATACATCGCAACTCATCGATGCCTTCAAGACCCTCCAGTGCTTCTTCAATACGAATGCAGATTTGTTGTTCTACTTCACGCGGGCCGGCACCAGGGTAGGCAACAGAAACACGTACCATGTCCAGGTTGAATGACGGGAACATTTCTTTGTCGATGCTGCCTAGTCCAGACAGACCGCCGATGAGCAGAAATATCATCATTAGGTTTGCCGCAATAGGATTGTCGGCGAAATACTCGATTAGCTTATGCATATCAGTCTTCAGCTAATACTGGCGTGACTTCCTCTCCGGGGAAGACCCACAACGGACGATTGACGACCACTAAATCTCCGTTATCTAGACCCACGACAAGAATTTTAGAATCTGCGTTTGCGACAACGTCAATTGCGCGTATTTCCAATTGACCTTGGTTAGCCAGTAAAACTTGCTCGCGTTCAAATAAGGCCGATTGCGGCACCCATACGGCATTGTCTATCGATTCGCCTGTGAAGCGTACTTCGACAAATTGGCCAGGTGAAGGGGGCGAACTATTCAAATTCTCCTCATCTAGATCAACTAATACCTCAGTCATTTGGGTCATAGGATCCATAAGAGGGCTAACGTGCTGAATAATGCCAATCTGGGAAATAGAAAGTCGACCATTCTGGTAATCAATTTGGGCAGACATATTTTCAAGGTTTAGGCTTCTACGGCCTTGCCAGCCCAAATCTGAAATTTCATTCGGGGTTAGAGAAACATTGATTTGTACACGTTCAGTAGAATGCACGCTAGCTATGGGTGTTCCGGTGGTAATAAATTGACCAACGTCTGCGTGACGAGCGCTTATGACGCCTTCGAAGGGGGCAATAATTTGTGTACGTTGGAGATTCAGCTTGGCCTGTGCAACTCCAGAGCGAGCTGCTTCTGCCTGAGCTTTGGCAGCGTTGAGTTGAGGTTCGCGCAGAAATAACGCATTGGCTTCAGTATTGCCCAAATCACGCCATTCTCGCTTGGCCTGGTCTGATAAACCCTGCTCCGTGGCGAGCAGTTGTAATGAGGAAGCTAGTGAAGCCTCGCTTTGAGCCAAGGCGACTAGATAATCATGGTCTTCAACTTTTACCAATAGGGCATCTTTGGTAAAAGAGGCTCCGTCTCTGAAGCTATCTGAAACAGACTCGATAATGCCCGACACTCTTGATATAACTTGAATTTCGTGGGGGCTACTAACTCGACCGGTTGTCGTCACGGCCGGTCGAGCTGAAGAGTTTGCAACTTCGATAACTGATATTTCTGGAGCGATAGAGACTTCCGGTTCAGCAGGCTGGGGCCGGGGCCTATTTTTGATAATCACCACAGATAAGGCAATCGCCAGGAGAAATACGGTTACAGGTATCCACCTTGAAATACGGGCTCGTGGACGGCCTGACTGATCAAAAATCATATAGCTTCCCTGATGATAAGAGCTCAAAAATCAATGTTGAGCATGGGGTTTATAGTTGATGTTATCAACTAAGTATTTGAAAGGCAAGAAAGCGCTAACTAGTCCACATTTCTTTTCAATCAACTCAATTCTTTGCCCAATTTTTGCACCAGTTTAAAGGCACTAATTGGTTCCGCAATTATCATTCCCTGCCTATATTCGGCACTCCATTCCTTTAAAGTTTCCAAACTATCTTGTCGATCAATTCCTTCCGCAATAAATCCAACAGAAAAATCTCTAGCCAAGGCGATCAAGGCGGTGAGCATATTCCGGTCGTTGTCCGATCCCATCAGGTTGGCAATAAATATCTGATCGATTTTAATCCCGCTTATGGGAAAACCTTTAAGGTGTCGTAGGGAGCTGTACCCCATGCCAAAATCGTCCAACCATATCCGGAATTCTATATCTCTTAGTTTCTTCATGATACCTCGGACTTGATCGCCATCTCTATTAAGAAAGGTCTCGGTAATTTTTAATTTTATACGCCGGGCCAAAGTTCCATGATTTTCAGTAAGTTTTCGGGCCGCCTACGGGAATTGCTTTCTAACCAAATTAGATGCAGATACATTTACAGAGATGCTGATGTCGGACATTTCAGCAGCGCACATATCTTCGAGTATCGAAAAGGACTTATTTAGCACCTAAGGATCCGTCGGAAGTGTGACTTCATTGTGTTCTACGATGGGAATAAATTGCTCTGGAGACAGATACTCTAGTCTAGGATGGTGCCAGCGAATCAAGGCTTCCGCGGCCGATATTTCTGCGGTATTATTGATGAGATCCTGGGATTAACGCAGTTTCAACTGAAATCCATAATTATCCGAGTAGGTCAAAATTCAAAAATAGTAGTTTTGGGTAACTTGGTGCAAATTGATAATAAATACATTACGCCTCTAACCTAAGGTCTCACCTACGTGGTAGAGGGCTTTAAGGGGGTATCAGAGTTCTGTGCTTGTGCAGATCAACGCCATTGAGCGCAGCAGATTGGCGGCCTTTGCGGAAGAAAACCTTTAGGAACCCTACCAATGTCAGATAACTTACCCCTGTTCCCTCTATCTAGAGCGGCAGTACCGGGCGTTATATTGAAGTTGCAGCTATTTGAGCAGCGTTATTTAAAGTTGGTGCGCGATTGTATGGAAGCAGGTAGCGGCTTTGGGGTGGTCGGAATTAAATCCGGCTCAGAGGTGCAGGGCGAAACAGAGTTTTACGACTTTGGCTGTAGGGTCCATGTTGAAGATTGGGATCAACTTCAAAACGGGCTGCTTGGAATTAGCGTTCGCGCTGACGATCGATTTTTGCTGCGATCTTTAGACCAACAAGAAGATGGACTATGGGTGGGGCAGGTCGAGTGGCTCAGTGATAAGCGAAAAATGGTGGTTACATCAGACTATGGAGGGCTCAAAGACTTATGTGAATCTTTAGCTTCCCATGCCGGGCAGGAAATAGATTTAAAGGAAGACGCCGCTAGTCTTGGCTGGGCGATAGCAAACTTGCTGCCGATAAATAATGAGGTTTTTGCCCGATTACTCTCAGAAGATGACCCTCTTGAACGCTTGGAAATATTGGTATCAAAAATCGACGAGCTTTCTATGCGCTAAGTGCTTCCCTTGCACTGACGGCTCTCTACCTAACAAGTTGCGGGCTCTTTGCAATGAAGTATTTGCCCATTTCGTTTAGAATGCGCGCAATTAATACTCAGAAGAGTAGATAGTGAAAGCATCTGAATACTTTAAGCGGGTCGGAGCTGCAGCTCGCGATGCCGGTCGCGTTATCGCTGCTGCCGGAACTGAGCAAAAAAATCAGGCCCTAACGGAGATTGGCCGCTCGCTAGACTCTGCGCGCTCGGAAATCTTGATAGCTAATAAGTTGGATATGGATGCGGGACGAGACAAAGGTTTGGACAGTGCTTTGTTAGATCGCTTGCAACTGAATGAAGATCGTATTTCCGCGATGATTGAAGGCCTGGTTCAGGTTGCAAATCTGGCAGATCCAGTCGGCGAGATTACTGATATGGGTTACCGACCAAGTGGCATTCAGGTTGGTAAAATGCGAAGCCCTTTAGGGGTAATTGGAATTATTTATGAGTCGCGACCTAATGTGACTATAGATGCGGCTGCTCTGTGCTTAAAATCCGGTAATGCTTCAATTCTGCGCGGCGGAAGCGAATCGATTAATTCAAATAGAGCCATAGCCAAATGCATTAAAAAGGGATTGGAAACTGCCGGATTACCTGAGGCAGTTGTAGTTGTTGTTGACTCTGCGGATCGAGAGCTTGTTGGGTTGATGATCGCTTCACCTGAATATGTGGATGTAATTGTTCCAAGAGGCGGCAAAGGCCTGATAGAGCGCATCGCGAACAATGCGCGGGTGCCTGTTATTAAGCATTTGGAAGGCAACTGCCATCTTTATATACACAGCGACGCCATTTTAGAAAATGCGTTAAGTCTTTGCGTAAATTCAAAAACCCATAGATATGGCGTGTGTAACGCGATGGAATCTTTATTGGTGGACGAGCAGGTCGCAGCTCAGTTTTTACCTAACTTGGCTTCGGCGTTTCAGGAAAAGGGCGTACTAATTAGAGGCTGCGAAAAAACGCTAAGTTTGGTCGATGGGGAGGCCGCAACAGAAGCTGATTGGTACGAAGAGTATTTGGGCGCCACCATTTCGATTCGTGTTGTTTATGATATCGGAGAGGCTATTTCTCATATCAATAAATACGGGTCTGGGCATACTGATGGCATAGTTAGCCAAGACTATTCCCTGGCTCGACGCTTTATGCGAGAAGTAGATTCTGGCTCGGTAGTGGTGAATGCTTCAACACGTTTTGCAGATGGTTTCGAATACGGATTGGGCGCTGAGATTGGCACATCGACCGACAAAATTCATGTTCGCGGACCTGTTGGGCTAGAGGGCCTCACTTCGCAAAAATGGATAGTATTGGGTGAAGGGCATATTCGAGCCTAATTCGCTATATTTGGAATGGGTTCTTTTTGGATCGGGTTCTAAACCTTGATGCAGATAGTGGTTTTTGGGGGAACCTTTGACCCGGTTCATCGGGCCCATTTGAAAATCATCGAAGCTATTCAGAGGCATATATCGCCCGATCGCTTGTTGGTTATTCCTTGTGGCGAGCCCCCGCATAGAAATGCGCCCCTTGTTAATGGAGAGCATAGGATAGAAATGCTGCGGTTAGCCTGCAAAGACATGGAGGGCGTAGTAGTTGATGACCGTGAAGTACGCAGCGACGAGCTTTCTTATAGCTATCTGACATTAAAAAGCTTGCGGATGGAATATCCGGATGCGGTCATTTATATGGCCTTGGGTTGGGATAGCCTGGCAAGTTTCACCACCTGGAAGTGGTGGCAAGAGATTTTGGAAATAGCCTCTATCTTGGTGGTTCAACGCGCAAAAGGATTACAAGAAATACCAGCGGAGATTGGGCTGTCTCTAGAAAGCTTGGAATCAGCAATGCCGGCGGCTGCCGAGGCGAATACAGGCGCTGCAGCGCATACGCATAAGTATAAGGGTAGCATTGTGGAATTACCCTTTGATCAGGTTAATTGTTCATCTACCGAGGTTCGAGAAATATTGAAATCGGGCGCTTCAGCAGATGCTGTACTGGCACTTCAGATTCAGGAATATATAAAGAAATTTAACCTTTACCAGAGCTAAATGGCTCAAAAAAACGATAAAACTATGAATGAAGTTGAATTAAAAAATACCGTTATTGATGCACTTGAAGATATAAAGGGCATTGATATTTTAGCTCTAGATGTTGGCCATCTAACCGATGTTACTGATCATTTGATAATAGCCTCTGGCGCATCAAATCGACAAGTTAAAGCATTGGCCGACAGCGTGCTTATGAAGTGCAAGGAACAAAATGAAAGGGCCATTGGAATTGAGGGCCTAGATCAGAGTGAGTGGGTGTTGCTCGATTATGGCATTGTGGTTGTCCATATAATGCTTCCGGATACACGGGAGTTTTATGATTTGGAGCGGCTGTGGGATATGGCGGCATCCAGTCGTGCTTCCTAGCCATCATATCTCTTAAAAGTCGGTCGGGCTTTTTGTATCTGAGCTAAACAACTTGAGTCTCAATATTCAAATTGTCGCAATCGGGACTCGCATGCCAAGCTGGATAGAGGCAGGGGTCAATGAATACCTCAAGCGCATACCAAGAGGCGTAAACCTTAAGTTTATTGAGCTATCCTCTGGAGATCGTGGCAAAGGCGGTTCAACCGCCTCCGCTCGCGAGACTGAAGCTAAGCTTATATTAGATAAAATATCCGAATTTGATCGAGTTATCGCTCTGGACGAAAAGGGTTCAGGGTTTTCTACCAAGAAGTTGGCTACTAGCCTCGCAGACTTGCAGATGCAGTCTATGAGTCTGGCATTTGTAATTGGAGGGGCTGATGGCCTATCTTCTCAGGTGTTGGATCGAGCAAATATGACATGGTCTCTTTCAGAGATGACGTTCCCTCATGGACTTGTGCGGGTTATTCTTGTCGAACAGATTTACAGAGCACTTATGATTAATGCAAATCATCCATATCATCGAGACTAGTGGGTGTTATTAACATCCAGCTATAACTGAACTCAATTATGCGCGAAGATTCCTTTATCAGAGATGAGCACTACGAAAGTCGGCTAATTTTGGGCCGGCTTCAGGTATTGGCTTTTTTTGTAATTGTAATTTTAGCTATGCTTGCCTTGCGCTATCATTATTTGCAAATTGAGCAATTTGACCGGTTTACTACTCAATCTGATGAAAATCGGATTCACGTTCGCGCGGTTGCTCCTACAAGAGGCCTGATATTTGATCGGAACGGAATCATTCTGGCTGAAAATAGACCGAGTTATACCCTTACTATTGTTCCCGAAAATGCCCACGGACTTGATCAGTTGCTGAACAAGTTGGCAAAAGTCGTGTCCATCAGTGATATTGATTTAGAGCGATTTCAGGAAGAGATGGACATCTATCGGCGTCCGTACGAACCTGTGCCTTTTCGATATAAGCTGACTGAGGAGGAAGTTGCACGCTTTGCTGTACAGCAGTTTGATTTGTCAGGTGCAGATATACAGGTCGATTTAATTCGGAACTATCCTTTGGCGGAGTATTTTGCCCATGTTGTTGGCTATGTGGGTCGTATTAATGAACTAGAGCAGGCAAGTATTGATTTGGAAGCCTATTCTGGGTCCTACGTTATCGGCAAAACCGGTATTGAGCGCCAATACGAAACGGAGTTATTGGGGATAGTAGGTTTCGAATATGTAGAAACCGACGCCCGAGGCAATGTGTTGCGGGTATTAGAGCGGCATCACCCAATTCCCGGCCAGAATATACATCTCACTTTGGACAGCGAACTCCAGATAGCTATTCAAGACCAGTTGGTTGGCGAGCGAGCCGCAGCAGTAGCGGTTGATACAGAAACTTCGCGCGTGCTTGCGCTAGTGAGTACTCCGAGCTTTGACCCCAACCTATTTGTTTCGAGTATCAGCACTAGAGAATTCGCTGCTTTATTAGAAAATCCCGACAAGCCGCTATTCAATCGGGCAATTCAGGGGGGGTATCCCCCGGGTTCAACAGTCAAACCTATGTTCGGTCTAATTGCCTTGCAGGAACAAAGCATAACCCCTGAATTTACAATTCTTGATCCGGGTTATTACGTTCTGCCAGGTCAGGAGCGTGTATCTCGAGGCTGGAAAGCAGGGGGGCATGGGATCGTTGATATAACTAAAGCCATTATTGAGTCATGCACTGTGTTCTATTACGAGCTTGGGTATCGCACTGGTATTGATGCGCTTTCAGACTATGGTTTGAGATTTGGTCTGGGTCACAAAACTGGTATAGATCTTCCGGGTGAACGATCGGGAGTAATGCCCTCGCCAGAGTGGAAGCGGGCCGCCCGTGGGGTTGCCTGGTATCCTGGCGACACCATAAATGTAGGCATTGGTCAGGGCGACTTGATTGTCACGCCTTTGCAAATGGCACAAACGACTGCAGTTATTGCGAGGCAGGGGACTGTGATTACGCCCTCCTTAGTTGCCTCAATAGGTGAGCAGCCGGTTGTGTCCTTTGTAACTGATCATATCGAAATCGCTGAAGAGCACTGGACCCTTGTGCGCGGTGCAATGCGCGATGTAGTCCATAGTATTCACGGAACCGCACAGGCCATAAATAGAAATCTTGAAACTTACGAAATTGCTGGGAAAACCGGAACGGCGCAGGCTATTAGTATTGCGGAGGATGTAGATTACGACGATTTGGAGCTGACGAAACGGTTACGTGACCACGCTCTATTTGTGGCTTATGCACCGTTGGAGAAGCCCCAAATTTCTGTTGGAATTATTGTTGAAAATGGTGAGCATAGCAGCAGTATGGCGGCACCTGTTGCTCGGGTTATTTTTGACACATGGTTTGAGCTTCAAGCGCTAAAAGATGTCAGTTTGGGAGTCGAAAATGTCTCAGACTGATTTTCTTCGGAAATTACCGGACGCTGAATCAGAGAAGCCCACCAATACTTTTTGGCAGTTTATTCATATAGATCCAATTCTATTGCTATTGGTACTTATAACACTGACATTCGGATTAGTGGTTTTGTATAGCGCCAGTGATGGGCAGATTTTTTATTTAAAACGACAAATATTGATGGCGGGAGTAGGCCTTGTCGCCATGATAGTGATTGCGCAGATTCCTCCTCCGGTGATGCAACGATGGGTCTGGTTGCCCTATACCGGTGGGCTAGTTCTGTTGGTATTGGTAATTTTCCATGGGCTAGAAGTAAACGGAGCTCAGCGTTGGCTCGATCTAGGTCCAATCGCTTTTCAGCCTTCAGAAATATTGAAACTAGCTTTACCTCTTTTGATCGCGGCCTATCTGAGCAAGAGACATATGCCGACAAAGTTTAAGCATGTATTTATGTCCGTGGTAATGATTGCCTTACCGGCTGGATTTATTGTGGTTCAACCGGATTTGGGTACCAGTTTGTTGGTTGCTGGTTCCGGTCTCGCTGTGCTTTTTACTGCCGGCTTGCAATGGAGATATATGCTCGCTGCCTTAGTATTGTTAATTATTTCAGCTCCCCTGATATGGAAATTTGGACTGCATGATTATCAACAAGATAGAATAATTACCATGTTTAATCCCGAGGCAGATCGTTTAGGAGCTGGATGGAATATTATCCAGTCTGTTACGGCAATTGGGTCCGGGGGTTGGTCTGGAAAGGGATGGTTGCTGGGAACCCAGTCTCACCTAGACTTTCTTCCTGAAAGCCACACAGATTTTATTATTGCTGTGCTTGCTGAGGAATTTGGCTTTCGAGGTGTATGCATATTATTAGGCCTATATTTGCTGATTATCGGCCGCGGATTTTGGATAAGTTATACCGCCAAGAGCCCCTTTAGCCGCTTGGCATCCGCTGCATTAGTAGTTACTTTTTTTGTTTATGTGTCCGTTAATATGGCGATGGTATCTGGGTTATTACCGGTGGTGGGGGTACCTTTGCCCCTCGTCAGCTACGGCGGTACATCGCTTGTATCCTTATTTATGATGTTTGGTATATTAATGGCGGTATCCACCGAGCCTGGAACTCTTAAATCATGATGATTAAAAATATTAGAAGCTCTAATCAAAACGCATCTACTTGGCTGCCATCATTGTTAATTGCAGCCTTAATTTTATCCTTTGCAGGACCTATGCAGGCTGATTATCTCGACAGAGAAGAGGTACAGGTATTTATCGACGAACTAGTTGAAGTCGAGAATATAGATCGAGAATGGTTGGAACAGATGTTTTTAGATGCCGAATATAGCCAGTCTGTAATTGATGCTATTAGTCGACCCGCAGAAAAAACTCTGGCTTGGGCGGAATACCAAAAAATATTTTTGACGCAAAGCCGCTTAGAAAGCGGAATAGAGTTTTGGCGGGAAAATGCTTTTGTCCTCGATGAGGCTGAAGCGGAATTTGGTGTTCCGCCTGAAATTGTCCTAGCGATTATTGGAGTGGAAACTCTCTATGGGAGATATACCGGCGGATACCGAGTTATTGATTCCCTATCTACGCTGGCTTTTGATTACCCTCCTCGAGCAAGTTTTTTTAAAGGCGAACTCAAGTCCTTAGTTAAATTGGCCAATCAGCACCAGGTTGATCCTGCATCTTTGACGGGTTCATACGCTGGCGCAATGGGCTTGGGTCAGTTTATCCCTAGTAGCTATCTGGCTTATTCGGCTGATTACGATGGCGATGGATTTGCCGATCTTTGGTCGAATCCCGCCGATGCAATATGGAGCGTTGCTAACTATCTTTCGCGCCACGGTTGGAGTCGAGATAAAGCAATTTTTACTCCTATAAGTGTGCCTGAGGGGTTACCTGAAAATCTAATCAATCAAAATTTAAAGCCTTATGCGAATCTTAGTGAGCTACATGACCTAGGAGTGATTGGGCTGCCTTCATCACAAGAACCAAGTGACTCAGAAGAATATACTCTTATGCAGTTAACCGGCTTGGGCGGTTCGGAATATTGGGTTGGCCATCATAATTTTTATGTAATTACTCGGTATAACCATAGTCATCTTTACGGCATGGCCGTTGCTCACTTAGCGCATCGTCTAAATGTCGCTACCAATCAATTAGATTAGGTGCCTAGTAAGATGCAAGCTGCTATTTTGGTTTGTTTTTTGGCAATTCTCTTAGTCGGATGTGGGGGGCTGGTTAGAACTGGATCTTCCAGTGATGCTGCGCCTACTAGATCTATAGATGTTTCCAATATTCCCGATGTGATTCCCCGTCAAGAAGAAGTGGTTCGAGCAGGAAACTATAGCCCATACACGGTTTTGGGCGGAACATATGAAGTTATGGAAACTAGCAGAGGTTACCGAGAAACTGGATTAGCTTCTTGGTACGGCAGCAAATTTCATGGGCGGCTTACTTCGAACGGTGAGATATACGACATGTATCAAATAACTGCTGCTCATAAAACCTTACCCATACCCGCTTACGTCTTAGTTAGAAATTTGGACAACAATCGAGAGATCATCGTAAGAGTAAATGATCGCGGCCCATTCCATAAAGATCGTATCATTGACTTATCCTGGGCTGCTGCAAGCAAGTTAGGTTATGCGGACCATGGCGTTGCTCGCGTAGAAGTTATTGCTCTTGATTCGAACGATTACCAGATTACTCTGGCGAGTCTGGCAGCTGAACGTAATCCTCAAATAGATGATTATCCAGCCATTAGCTTAGTCACCCCCGAATCTTCACACTTACAAATTGCGGCTCTCTCAACCGCTGAGTCTGCGAGAGATTTGGCAGAGAATGTTTCTCTTTTAACCGAGATAAAGGTAGAGGTATTCTTGCCTCAAAGCGGCGAGACATTCTACCGCGTGCTGGCTGGACCAATTAATGGATCTAGTGACCTAGCCGTTTTGCAAACTCTTCTTGAGCTGAACGGATTACCGTCGGGATATCTGATAAATATAGATCGCACTTCCTACGTTAATTGTGGCACCGATTCTGCGGCAATTTCAGGCAAAAGTTATGAAGCGAATTCAGACAAGGAAGCCTGTTAGCTGATATTATTCCGGCTCAACAAGTCTTAGTATGGAATCACCCGTGAGAGCTATCTTCTGCGCATTCTTAGTCTCCTTTTTGGCCAGCACTGCCTGGGCACAGCCAATTATCCCCGCTGCTCCTGAATTAGCTGCAAAGTCTTGGATCCTAATAGATGCAAGAACCGGAAAAGTCCTTACTGAGTACGATTCAGGTTTACAGATGCCACCCGCCAGCTTGACAAAAATGATGACCTCTTACTTGGTATTCGAAGAGATTGCTTCCGGTAGATTGAGTCTCGACGAAGAAGTCCTTGTTAGCGAAAATGCCTGGATCAAAGGTGGTACCAAGAGCGGTGGGTCTACGATGTTTTTGCCCCCCAATGAGCCAGCAACTGTTACAGATTTACTGCGGGGAGTAATTATTCAGTCCGGCAACGATGCCGCTATTGCGCTTGCGGAGCATGTGGCCGGAAGTGAAGAAGTTTTCGCTGACTTGATGACACAAAACGCCCAGCGTATGGGTTTGGCAAGTACCAACTATTGGAACTCCACCGGGCTTCCCGCAGAAGGTCATTTAACCTCAGCTGTGGATCTTTCCAAGTTAGCGCAGGCGATCATCGTCGGTCATCCCGAGTTCTATAAAATGTATTCGGAAAAGGAATTTGAATACAACGGTATAAACCAGCCCAACCGCAACCGACTACTTTGGCGAGATGCCTCCGTTGACGGTTTAAAAACCGGGTACACCGAAGAAGCCGGATATTGCTTAGTTGCTTCAGCAATGCGCAACGATATGCGCTTGATCTCCGTTGTAATGGGCACTACCAGTGAATCAATTCGTACAACCGAATCGCAAAAGCTGCTTACCTGGGGGTTCCGTTATTTCAGGACTCATGACCTTTATTCACCTTCTGATAGCCTGGCCGAAGCCCAGGTTTGGGAAGGTAAGACAGATTTGATTTCGATGGGCGTAGCGGAAGATGTTCAGCTGACCATCCCCCGTGGTGACGAGGCAGCACTTACCGCTGAAATAGTTTTGCCAGAAGACCTAAGAGCGCCGATTACAGAGGGACAAGAACTGGGGTTTATCAAGGTTCTATATCGAGGGGATACCCTATTCGAGGCGCCTCTAATCGCACAGCATGGCATTGAACAGGCGGGTTTTTTTGGACGTATGTGGGATCGTATACGACTATTGCTTACCAATCTTTTTGCATAGCTATGAGTATAGTCGAAGCCGAATCCGAAGCCGAAGCTCCAAAAATTGAATTTCCATGCGAAGGCTACCCGGTAAAAATTATTGGCATCTCTGATCCGGGGTATAGAGAAACCGTATTAAATATACTGTTGCGCCATGCTCCGGATTTTGACGCCACTCGTATGGAAATCACTAAATCGCGTAAGGGAAACTACGAATCTATGACGGTATGGATCACGGCCACAGGCCCTGAGCAGCTTTCTGCGCTCAATCAGGATTTACGAACAAGCGCACTAGTCAAACTAGTGCTTTAGGGGGCCTATGAGGAAGTCTATAGCGTCTCTACGTGATCTGAAACGTGCAGCTGCAAGACGTGGATCGAAGTCAATGGCCATAGTCCTTAACAAGATTTCTAACGACGCAGATGCCTGTTTCAGGTCTCGCCCTTCGGGGCTTTCAGGCATTACGCCACTCTTTGTTGTCCCTTTTCGGCAGTCCGACGCATGCCTTCAACGCGGCGCCGCAATTGGGCTACTGCCTGAAAGCCAGAGATACCATAGACTTACTAATAGGTTCCCCAGTTGGAAGTAGTAAAGGAAATCGTCGTCCGAGATCTCGGGTTGGTGGATTACCAGCCTGTTTTTAAGGCAATGCAAAAATTTTCAGAAAGTCGCACGGACTTGCAAAATGACGAGTTGTGGTGCCTGCAGCACAATCCGGTATATACCCTTGGACGCTCGGGCAATCGCACCAACCTTTTAGATGCGAAGGATATACCTGTGGTTCAGGTAGACCGAGGCGGCGACGTTACTTTCCACGGTCCGGGCCAGCTTGTAATTTACCTTCTTGCAGACATCAAGCGACTTGATAAAAACGTGCGTCAGATTGTTAGTGCAATTGAAGAAAGTATCGTTGAGTATTTAGCCGGTTTGGGTATTGAATCGGCTGCGCGGTCTGATGCGCCGGGTGCATATGTTGAGGGGAAAAAAATTGCCTCACTTGGTCTTCGCGTGCGTCGCGGTGCAACCTATCACGGACTTGCGCTTAACTGGGATATGGATATGTCTCCTTGGGCAGGCATAAATGCTTGTGATTTGGGAGTGCCTATTACGCAATTAAGCGAATTACTTGATAATGTGCCGCCCATCGCGTCCGTTGCGCTCGAACTTACTAAACTATTAACGGATCGACTTGGTTACAACTACCTTCTAGACGCCGAATCAGAACTATCTTATGACTGAACCCATCATACAACCGCCTCGACGACTGCAAAGCCGAAAGGCTGGTGAAAAACTGCGCGATGCTGACAAGGTTGAGTTGATTCCACTTAAGGCTGAACCGGAAGACTATATCCGCAAGCCACCATGGATTCGCATTCGGTTGCAGCAGAGTGACGAAGTTACTCGAATTAAGGATTTGTTGAGAGAAAACAAGCTTTCAACAGTTTGTGAAGAGGCCAATTGCCCAAATTTAAATGAGTGTTTTGGCGGCGGCACTGCGACCTTTATGATCATGGGAGATGTATGTACACGCAGGTGCCCATTTTGCGATGTCGGGCATGGTAAACCCAATCCTCTAGACGCTAACGAGCCGGTGAGTCTAGCGCAAACCGTTGCGCTGATGAAGCTAAATTACGTGGTTATCACCTCGGTGGATCGAGATGATTTGCGAGATGGCGGTGCGCAGCATTTTGCGGGCTGTATAAGTCTTGTGCGGGAGCAATCTCCAAATATTCAGATTGAGATATTAACGCCGGATTTTCGCGGCCGTATGAATCCCGCTATCGATATTCTGGCAGCGACCCCACCAGATGTGTTCAATCATAATTTGGAAACTATTCCGCGTCTTTATCCTGAGGCTCGTCCGGGAGCGAATTACGAATGGTCGCTCAGGCTGCTGAAAGAATACCGAAAGTTGCAACCAAGCGTGCCTACAAAATCGGGTTTAATGGTGGGTATGGGTGAAACCAAAGATGAATTGCTGCGTGTACTGGACGATATGCGCGAGCATGATATTCAAATGCTGACAATCGGGCAGTATTTGCAGCCGTCAAAAGACCACTATCCTTTGCGCCGTTATGTGCATCCGGATGAATTTGCAGAGTATGAAGAATATGCATGGGGCATTGGGTTTGCTCAGGCAGCCTGCGGGCCACTGGTTCGTTCGAGCTACCACGCCGATCAGCAGGCCAAGGGTGAGTTTTCTGCAAATGCAGCCCAGCAGGTAGTTACCAGCAAAAACTAGCGGTTTAGCGGTCTTTAGTGCTTTCCTGGATTAGCCATGCCACTAAATCGGTCCACATTTCAGAGATTTGACTCTCGCTAGGCGTGATGCCGGCACAAGGCAGTTCAATTGAAGGCTTTGCGGTCCTTCCAAACTTAGTGGTATTCACGGACTAGGCGGCGCCTTCTTGATTTCCCGCCTGCTTCAAGTCGCTACTTTCAATAAGCAATGCATCCAACTGCACAAAACTAACTTGCGCAACGCTAAAGTTGTGCGCTGCCATTAGGCAAAGCAGCGTTAATTTGGCTAATAATTTGGCAAAATGTCTCATAAGCTCGAGACTATTTCAGCTGCTGAACCCACATCATAAGGAAAAACGACAATCTTATCTTTATTGATGTTTACCTAGGCGCTCCACTAATGGAAAATGGACCTTCCTTATAATCGAAGATTAAAGAATGGCGAACCGGCGCACACTTGCAAATGCAATTCGGGTTTTATCTATGGATGCGGTTCAAAAAGCGAACAGTGGGCACCCCGGAGCCCCCATGGGCATGGCCGATATTGCTGAGGTTTTGTGGAACGACTACATGGTCCACAACCCTGCAAATCCTAGCTGGTTTAACCGGGACCGATTTGTGCTCTCAAATGGTCACGGCTCCATGCTGATCTATTCTTTGCTGCATCTCAGCGGTTACGATTTGAGTATGGAAGATATTAAGAGCTTCCGACAGATGGACGCCAAGACTCCCGGACATCCTGAGTATGGTTATACGCCCGGTGTCGAAACCACCACGGGACCCCTTGGGCAGGGCTTAGCAAATGCGGTAGGCATGGCCTTAACTGAAAAGGTGTTAGCCGCCCAGTTCAATAAAAAGGATGTTAATTTAGTAGACCACCACACCTATGTATTCCTTGGCGACGGATGTTTGATGGAAGGCATCTCTCATGAGGTTTCTTCTTTAGCGGGAACATTGGGCTTGGGTAAATTGGTTGCCTTCTACGATGACAATCAAATTTCCATCGATGGAGATGTTAGCGGTTGGTTTACCGATAAAACGGCCAAGCGATTTGAAGCCTATGGTTGGCAGGTTATTTCGAAGGTTGATGGCCACGATTTCGGCGCAATCAAAGCGGCGATAGAAGTTGCCCAGGCCGATGAAGAGCGGCCAACGCTAATTTGCTGCAAAACCAAGATAGGTGCCGGAGCGCCAAATAAAGAGGGAACCGCTGCATGCCATGGAGCACCGCTTGGCGACGAAGAAATCGCAGCAACTCGCGTTAACCTGGATTGGCCGCATGCACCCTTTGAAGTTCCAGAAGATGTATATGCCGGCTGGAATGCGACCGCTAAGGGATCTGAGTCTGAAACAAACTGGTCTAACAAACTGGAAAAATATAAGGCCAGTTATCCGCAGGAGGCAACAGAGTTTGACCGACGAATTAGTGGTGAGCTACCTGCGAACTTTGATCAGCTAATCCAAAGGTTTATCGAGGAAAGTCAAGCCGAGGGTACTAAAGTTGCTTCTCGCAAAGCTTCGCAAATGGCCATTGAGAAATTTGCGGCTGAGTTGCCCGAGATGCTGGGCGGGTCTGCTGATTTGACCGGATCAAACTTAACTAATTGGAGCGGCAGTAAAACAGTTACCGCCCATGATGCTTCCGGTAATTATATTTATTACGGCGTGCGTGAGTTTGGTATGGCCGCCATTATGAATGGTATGGCGTTGCACTCAGGTGTAATTCCTTACGGTGGTACTTTCCTGATCTTTATGGAATACGCGCGCAACGCCATTCGCATGGCGGCGCTTATGAAGCAGCGCAGTATTTATGTGTTTACTCATGATTCTATTGGTTTGGGGGAGGACGGTCCTACTCATCAGCCGGTAGAGCAAATTACTTCCTTGCGATCTACGCCAAATATGCATACTTGGAGACCCTGTGACACTGTTGAAACAATGGCAGCTTGGGGTTCGGCTTTGTCTCGTCTCGACGGTCCAACTGCTCTGGCTCTTTCCCGTCAGGGCCTTTCATGCCAACCGCGGAGTACAGCGGCGCTCGCTCAGATCAAAAAGGGCGGCTATACGCTATCCGATTCAGAGGGCGCACCTGAGGTTATTGTTATTGCTACTGGCTCCGAGGTCGGATTAGCAGTTGATGCCAAAGCACTACTTGCTGATGCTAGTGCAGCGAAGGTTCGAATTGTTTCAATGCCCTGCGTTGAATTATTTGCAGCTCAAGATACCGATTATCAAGATTCAGTAATTCCAGATGGCTGTCGCAAGCGTCTGGCTATTGAGGCCGGGCATAGTATGTCTTGGTATAAATTAGTCGGTTTGGATGGTACGGTAATAGGCTTGGATCGTTTCGGTGAATCAGCACCCGGCCCTGAACTGATGGAGCATTTTGGTTTTTCAACTGACAATGTAGTCAATGCCATTGAGCAAATGCTCTCGTAAAGAGAGCAATAGTTTCTAGTGACACGTCTTGGAATAAATGGGTTTGGACGAATTGGGCGCTGTGTATTCAGAGCGCTCGCTGAACGTAACGACCCAGATCTCTCTATAGTTGCAATTAACGAACTGGCACCGCCGGAGTCTGTTGCCTATTTGACTCGTTACGATTCAACTCATGGGCGCTTTGATGGCGAAGTGAGCGTTAGCGATGGGCTGTTGCAGGTAAACGGAGAATCCATTCGATTAACTCATTCTGCAAATATTGACTCTTTGGCCTGGGGTGATGTGGGAGTTGATATTTTGATTGAGTCCACGGGTTCATTTTCTGATCGGGCAACAGCTCAGAAACATTTAGATGTTGGTGCAAAGTCGGTCATTTTCTCGCAACCCGCAGAATTTGACGTTGATGCGACTGTTGTATACGGCGTCAATCACATTGGGCTTAATGACCAGCATAAGATTATTTCTGCTGCTTCTTGCACTACTAACTGCGTAGTACCGCCTTTACAGGCACTAGATCAGGCTTATGGTATTGAGTCGGTGATGATTCGCACCTTGCACGCTGCAATGAATGATCAGCCGGTTATTGATGCCTATCACCAATCCGATATGCGCCGAAACCGAGCTGCATTTGAGTCTATAATTCCTGTAGAGACCGAATTGGCAAAGGGGATAGGGCGTATTCTGCCGCATTTGGAATCGAAGATTCAGGCCAGTGCATTACGCATGCCAATCTCCGATGTTTCTGCGATGGATATAGGCGTTGTTTTGGCTCGTGACACGGATATTGATTCGGTCAAAGCACTGATTAAAAACGTCTCAGAAACTGAGTTTTCTGGAGTGCTGACATACACTAACGAGCCTTTAGTTAGCTGCGACTTTGTGCACGACTCTAGCTCTGGTGTGGTGGACCTGCAACAGCTGCGGATGTCCGGAGCCCGGCACTTGAAACTTTTAGTTTGGTTCGATAATGAATGGGGATATGCCAATCGAATATTGGATATAGCCGGCCATTGGGCAAAGCAAATGGGTAAAGATTAAATGGTGGTATTGAGTGGATTATAAAAAAATGTTCGATATGGATCTGTCGGGCAAAGTCTTGCTAATAAGAGAAGATTTAAATGTTCCGATTAAGGATGGAGTTATCAGCTCTGATGCCCGCTTGCGTGCCGCATTACCCAGTATCGAGTTGGCGATAGAAAAGGGCGCTTCTCGAGTGATACTAATGTCTCATCTAGGTAGGCCCACCGAAGGTCAGCCAGCCGACGAATTCTCTCTGGCAACTATTGCCGCATATTTGTCAGATGCTCTGAATGAAGAAGTGATTTTACTTAAGGAATTAGCAATTCCATTGGGTCGCGGACGAATCTTCCTTCTGGAAAATGTTCGCTTTAACCTCGGCGAGAAAGCAAATGATGCAGAACTTGCGCAGAGTTATGCGGATTTATGTGACATCTTTGTAATGGATGCCTTTGGCACCTCTCACAGGGCCCAGGCTTCGACTCATGGGGTGGCATTGAAGGCAGCCCAAGCCTGTGCAGGCCCCTTGCTCGACGCCGAACTGACGGCCTTAACTAAGGTTTTGGCTAATCCGGCGCCGCCAATGTTAGCGATAGTTGGAGGATCTAAGGTTTCAACAAAGTTGACAGTGCTAGAAGCGCTTTCGGATAAAGTAGATCAACTTATTGTTGGTGGAGGTATCGCCAATACTTTTATTGCCGCTATGGGGCATTCCGTTGGTAAGTCTCTTTATGAAGAAGATTTGATTCCCATTGCCAAATCTCTGATGCAGAAGTGTGAAATCCCTATACCGGTGGATTTGGTGACCGCCACCGAGTTTAGTTCTGACGCAAAATCGCGTATTTGTGCGGTGGACGCGGTGCGAAGCGATGAGATGATTCTCGATATTGGCCCCGAATCCCGCAAACATATGTGTGAATTGATTTCTAAAGCAGGAACCTTGTTGTGGAATGGGCCTATAGGAGTTTTTGAGTTTGACGCATTTTCTGGTGGTACTGAGGAAATTTCTCGGGCTATAGCGGACTCTTCCGCTTATTCAGTTGCCGGCGGCGGAGATACTCTGGCTGCGATAGATAAATTTGAAATAACCGCTGGTATAAGCTACATCTCTACCGGCGGAGGTGCTTTCCTCGAATACGTTGAAGGCAAAGAGTTACCCGCGGTCGCTGCGCTTAAATCAGTGGCAAAACTTTAACAGGCTATAAATTAATCGAGGGATTAACCATGCCAATGATTAGTATGAGAGAACTGCTGGACCACGCCGCCGAATACGGTTACGGGGTACCGGCATTTAATGTAAACAATTTGGAGCAGGTGCGGGCCATTATGTTGGCTGCCGAACAGACTAACTCTCCGGTTATTCTGCAAGCTTCGGCTGGAGCACGAAAATATGCCGGCGCGCCATTTTTGCGCCGTCTAATTGAGGCTGCAACTGAGGAATGGCCAAATATTCCAGTGGTCATGCACCAGGACCACGGAACTAGCCCGGCAATTTGTCAGCGTTCTATTCAACTCGGGTTTACCTCCGTCATGATGGACGGGTCCTTGCAAGAAGATGGAAAAACCCCTGCGCTGTACGACTACAACGTTGCGGTAACTCAGAGGGCGGTTGATATGGCTCACGCTTGTGGTGTATCCGTTGAAGGCGAGCTGGGTTGCCTGGGATCTCTAGAAACCGGTCAAGCAGGCGAAGAAGATGGTGTCGGCGCAGCAGGAATATTGGATCACAGTCAGATGTTGACCGATCCGGAGGAAGCTGCTGATTTTGTTAAAGCAACGGGTGTAGATGCCCTTGCTATAGCCTGTGGTACCAGTCACGGTGCTTATAAGTTCACTCGGCCTCCGACTGGCGATATTCTAGATATCAACCGCATTAAAGATATTCATGCCCGTATCCCCGATACACATTTGGTAATGCACGGTTCTTCAGCAGTCCCCCAAGAATGGTTGGCGATTATTAACCAATATGGTGGTGATATGCCTGAAACCTATGGCGTACCGGTAGAACAGGTGCAGGAAGGTATCCGTCATGGTGTGCGTAAAGTGAATATAGATACGGACTTAAGACTGGCTTCTACCGGCGCTATACGCCGTTATTTGGCAAATAACCCTTCCGAGTTCGACCCGCGCAAGTATTTGACCGAAACCATAACGGCAATGAAAAATATCTGTGTTGCTCGCTATGAATCCTTTGGTACCGCTGGAAATGCAGACAAAATCAAACCATTGGGCTTGGAGATAATGTATCAGCGGTATGCTGCCGGGGAGTTAGATCCACGCGTCAATTAGCAAAATAGACATCGCCAGGCTGATTTATTGATCGTTTTGTTCCTTAAGTTTGCCTCGGCGCCTTTTTTATTGTCTGCTAGCCTTTCACCTGAACGACTTTGTTATTAGAAAAAGTAAACAATACCTCCGCCTTTTGCTGAGCAAATATGCCATTGGTGACCACGCCGGGAATTTGATTAATTGCTTCTTCCCAAGTTGCAGCATCAACAATCTCTAAGGCGTAGACATCGACAAGAATATTTCCGTTGTCTGTAATTACGCCTTCTCGCGTAACGGGTCTGCCGCCCAATTTTTGCATGGCTAAAGATACTGGTACTTCAGCCATGGGGATAACCTCTATAGGCAGCGGGAAAGCACCAAGAGTTTCTACCTGCTTGGATGCATCTGCAATGCAGATAAAACGGTCGGCCATTGAGGCAACGATTTTTTCTCTTGTCAGCGCAGCGCCACCACCCTTAATCATGCAGAGTTTAGAATTTATCTCATCGGCACCGTCAACATAGAAGGTCATGCGTCCGCTCTCGGCAAGGTCAAAAATAGGAATGCCTTGCGCTCTCAGCCCTTCGGCTGATGCCTCTGAGCTTGGCACGGCGCCAATAAAGCGATCTTTATATTCACCGAGAAGATCGATAAAGCAATTTGCGGTACTGCCGGTACCGATTCCGATTGGTGCTGGCTTTTCGCTTGATGCGAGAATATATTCTAGAGCGGCAGATGCTATAGCTTTTTTTTGTTCGTCTTGGTTCATGGCATTGGTATCAGATTAAATGGTGCTAACATGTTAAGGCATAAGAAGGGCCAGTTAACAGGCCCAAATAACTCACAAATATTTCCGGTTAGATTTACACATGCCTGTCGATTACCCTAAGAAAATTCTTGAAGCGGATATCTACGATCTGGTGCGCGTGACGCCATTAGATGAAACGCCGAAGCTTTCTGCGCGTATTGAAAATCGCGTAGTACTGAAAAGAGAGGACCTACAGTCGGTATTTTCGTTTAAATTAAGGGGTGCGTACAACTGTATTCGTCTGCTTTCTGATAAGCAGAAAAAAGCTGGGGTGATAGCTGCGTCTGCGGGTAACCATGCTCAGGGAGTCGCGCTGGCTGCGCGTCATTTGGGTATCAAAGCTACCATTGTTATGCCTAAGACTACCCCGAGCATTAAAGTGGACGCGGTAGAAGCCTTGGGCGGCAACGTAATTCTTTATGGTGACACCTACGATGAGGCGTCAGCGCTAGCCCAAGAATTGGTTGAACAGAAAAACTTCACTCATATCCCCCCGTTTGATCACCCGGATGTAATTTCAGGTCAGGGCACTATAGCAGTTGAAATTCTGCAACAGCTGACGGGAGATATCGACGCCATATTTGTCGCCGTTGGTGGCGGTGGCCTTTGCGCTGGAGTGGCCTCTTATATTAAGCATGTGCGTCCGGAGATTCGTATTGTTGCGGTCGAGCCGGCAGATGCTGCCTGCCTGAAGCTCGCGATAGATACAGGCCGAAGAGGGCGTCTTAGTCATGTTGGGCTTTTTGCTGACGGCGTGGCTGTTGCGCAGATTGGCGAAAAAACATTTCCGATTCTTAAGGAGCTCGTAGATGAAATAGTGACAGTTAGCACCGATGAAATTTGTGCTGCGATCAAGGATATCTATGAAGATACACGCTCGATCGCAGAGCCTGCTGGTGCACTCTCGGTAGCCGGTATCAAAAGTTATGTTTCGCTTACTGGCGCGAAGTCAAAGACCTTTGTCGGCATTAATTGCGGCGCCAATATGAACTTTGACCGCCTCAGATATATCTCTGAGCGAACCGAAATTGGTGAAAAGCGTGAGGCAGTATTTGCGATAACCATTCCGGAAAAAGCCGGTAGCTTCCGTAAATTTTGCAAAACTCTGGGCAAACGGAATATTACTGAGTTCAATTACCGATACAAAGATTCTGGTGACGCGCATATCTATGTGGGCGTGCAAATTGCCGAGCAAAAAGATCGTGGAGTTCTTGTCACTGAACTTGAAGAAGCATGTTACTCACTGCTCGACCTAACTGATGACGAGTTGGCCAAAAATCATATACGCCATATGGTTGGTGGGCATTCAGATGCGGTCGGCGAAGAGCTTGTATATAGATTCGAATTCCCCGAGCGTCCGGGAGCTCTGATGGCTTTCTTATCTGCGCTTGGATCAAAGTGGAATATTTCTATGTTTCATTATCGAAGCCACGGCGCCGCATTTGGAAGAGTGATGCTCGGTGTTCAGGCATCCAAATCCGAGCGAAAGAAAGTTCGGGAATCCTTGGATACACTTGGATACGAGTATTGGGAAGAAACGGATAATCCCGCTTATCAACTCTTTCTAGGCTAGTCTGAATAGTTTAGTGCTCGGACCCTGGCACTAACCGATATGACCTCTTTATTTGTGACTATTGCATCCAGAGGCTGCTCCCAAGCCTCCGAATTAAGACCATCAAGCTGCTGAAAATCGTAAGCCACTCCAATCATCAAGGGACGGTGAATACTGCCAGAGACTCTCCCAAGCATTCGATCGTAATATCCACCGCCCATGCCGATGCGGCTACCTCTGCTGTCAAAAGCTACCAATGGCGTCAATATCACCGAGTGCGTCATCAGTTGGCAGGTTCTGCTGCCAATGGGTTCAAGAATGCCGTATCTGTTGGTAGTTAAGGGTTGCCCAGGTTTCCAATCCAGAAATTGCATAAAAGGTTTGGATCTGTGAACTCTGGGCAAAGAAATATTTTTGCTTCTGTCCATGCAGTCGTTAATCACGGGAGTCAGGCTAATTTCACCGTCTTGGTACAAATAGGCAGATATTCTTTGCGCGCGCAAATACCAAATTTGTGTGCGCAAATTGCTGAGTAGGTTGAAAGAACTGAGAGCTCTTTCGGAGGCTGAGAGATACCTACGTTGAGCGCGTATCGCTCGGCGGATAAAGTTGCGATTGAGTTTGTTATCTTGCATCTGGCTGCCAGTATAAATGGATATGCCAGCCACGCACCTATCTATGAAAAGCCGTATCTAAATGGATGTGGTGTCTAAGAAAATAAGAGCCCCGGAAATGCCGCTGTCCGATGTTGTCCTTGAACCCAATGGTTCAAGGCGGAGACTCAATTAATATATCAGGCTTCCCGTCTGGCGGACATGCACAACAATACCAAAGGAGGTTCCTAAAGGTTTGCTTATCGGCTCAGGGACGTACCAAACATGCAAACATCCCAGGGTTGGGACAATTATACCTTCCAAAATGGTTTCAGCCAGCTGAAGATACCAATTTAATGGGGATTTAAAGAGGCAAGTTAGCGCGACAAAGGCGAGCTAAGGGTTTGGATCGCCGAATCAATCTTGTCGCGTAATCTCTCTATGCCGGAGGAAACCAGTTCGCTGGTCGCGCCTGAATTCTGCGATTTCACCATTTCGTGCGCTACGTTTAGCCCGGCAATAATGGCGATGCGTTCAAGGCCAATAACACCGCCACTTTGGCGAATTTCCAGCATATTCTGGTTAAGCATGCGAGCGGATTCTAAAAGCTCTTCTCGTTCTTGCGGATCGCAGTTTATTTGGTACTGCTTATCCATCAAAGTGATGGTTACTGTCTGAGCGTCAGATGGCATTAATTATGATTCCTGCAAGGCTTTTAGACGATCGACCATCTTCTCTACGCGAACACGAGCAGCGTGAGTTTTTTCAGTCAATGAGGTGCGTTCTTTTAGAAGGCTATCTTCGCGTTCGCGAAGGTCTTGATTTTGCTGCTGAAGATGCGCGCAAAAACCGATAAGTTCATCAATTTTTTCTTCTAATATTTTAAGATTTTGTTCGCTCATTTTTAACCAAAAGTTGTCTTAGCACGCTTTTATTGCATCCTCAGCACACTATAGGGCCAGTAGATTGCAGCGTCAATTGACCTTTTATCGCAAACGTAGGTGGTGTCTTGCACCTATTTACTGCTGTTAGAATGCGCCCCATGACAAATTTACTTTCGTGGATCGATATCCAAAGCAAACTTATTGAAATTGAAGCACCACTTTCGGTGTCGGAATATCATGGGCATCTCACTGGCCGACAGGTTGGAGGGCATGAGATATCTGGCGCTATTGGAATGCAAATTATTGCAGACTTAACGGCTGCACCAGCTATACGGCTTGCAGAGCAGGAGGAATACTGGCGCGAGCATATGAAGCATTTTGTGCAACACTTCGAACTGGAGAACTATGGATTTCAGCCCCTATTGCCAGACGATGAGTTACCCATGGAAGAACGATTATTTGCATTGGCCAATTGGTGCACCGGATTCCTAAACGGCATTGGCTGTGCTCTTGACGCATCAGCTGCCAAAGTTTTGTTAAAAGATGATGAGACATTGGCGGATTTTACTGAAATTACAAATCTGGACTTTAATGCCTCTGATACCAACGAAAACGAAGCTCTCTATATTGAATTGGTTGAATATGTGCGTTTGGCCGCACTAAATATGCACGAAAATTTGAAAGAGAGCCTTGCAGCTGAGCGCAGCGAATCGGAGCCTGTGCATTGAGTAAAATTCCTGAAGAGTATAAAAAAAGACGCAAAAATTTAATGCGTCAAATGGGTGAGGGCTCAATAGCCATTATTCCCGGCGCACATGAAATTATTCGAAGCCGAGATACTCACTTCCCTTTCCGACAAGATTCTAATCTGTCCTATTTAACCGGCTTCCCAGAACCAGAGGCGCTAGTTGTGCTAATTCCCGGCCGAAGCCAGGGTGAGTTTATTATTTTTTGTCGCGATAAAGATCGCAGTCGTGAGATTTGGGATGGTTTCCGTGCTGGCCCCCACGGTGCGCAAATTGAATACGGTGCAGATGATGCATTTCCTATTTCCGATATGGACGACATATTGCCCGGCTTGATTGAAGGCCGAGAAAAAGTCTATTACAGCATGGGGTCTCATCCGGACTTCGATACCAAGCTGCTAAATTGGATCAACCATATACGCGCTCAATCCCGTGCTGGAGTTTCTCCTCCGGGGGAGATTATCGATCTAGAGCATATGATTCACGAAATGCGCGTAATCAAAACCGCCACCGAACTTGGGGTAATGCGCAAAGCCGGGAAAATATCAGCGCGGGCACACAAGCTTGCAATGAAAGCCTGTAAACCCGGCATGTACGAGTATCAACTGCAGGCGCTGATCGAGCATGAATTTGCAGACAAAGGTGCGGATGCACCGGCCTATTCTAGTATTGTGGGAAGTGGTGACAATGGCTGTATTTTGCATTACATAGAGAATAGAGCTGCTATGAAGGACGGCGACTTGGTATTGATTGATGCCGGTTGCGAATACCAAGGTTATGCAGCGGATATAACACGAACCTTTCCCGTAAACGGTAAATTTACTGATGAACAAAAAGCGATCTACGAGATTGTATTGGAAGCGCAGGCCGCAGCCATTGATGCCTGTCGGATAGGGGTGGCCTACAACAAACCTCATGACGACAGTTTGAAAGTAATAGTCGAGGGGCTTAGAGAACTAAAGTTGCTAAAGGGCATCACAGAAGAAATTATTGAAAACCGCAGTTACACAGATTTTTATATGCACAGAGTAGGCCACTGGTTGGGAATGGATGTGCATGATGTAGGAGACTATAAAGTCGACGGCGCTGATAGTAACTGGCGAGAATTTGAATCGGGTATGGTTACCACTGTTGAGCCTGGAATATATATACATGCAGACAATAAGAAAGTAGCCGCCAAATGGAGAGGCATCGGAATCCGTATCGAAGACGATATTGCCGTGCATAAATCGGGTCCGGAAAATATGACTGCGGCGGTGCCGAATCAAATTTCTGAAATTGAAAAGTTAATGCAGGGATAGCATCGGTGGTAAATACCCTAGCAGTTGTTGGCACAGGAATGATCGGATCCGCTCTGGTCTGTGCGCTACAGCAAGCCTTGCCAGATATCCGGATAGTTTGGGTTGGCGGGCCAGTCGATAAACCCAAGAGTGAACCCTGTACCGACTCTCGTGTTATTGCCTGTTCCCTTGGCTCACAAAAGCTCTTTGAGAGTTTAGGTGTCTGGCCGCTCCTTAGAGAAGACCGCATAGGGGCTTATTCTCAGATGCGTGTATGGGATCATGAAGGCACTGGCCAGATAGACTTTTCCGCAGCAGATTTTGGCGATACCGATACCGTTGATGATAGCCCCGAGCAACTCGGTTATATATTGGAAAACACTATTCTTCTCGAAGCTCTGCTTTTGCGTATTGATCAACATTCAAACCAACCGGAAAAACATATACCAGACCTTCTGGAAAGAATTGAAAAGCATCAGGAAGGTGGCGTCAGTTTAATTCTGGCGAGTGGAATTCAAATCGATGTTGACCTTGTATGTGCAGCAGATGGTGCAAGCTCTTCTCTCAGAGACTGGGTAGAACTGCCAACGCGAAGCTGGCCTTGTAATCAGCGGGCTTTGACGGCGGTTGTAAAGTACTCCAAATCGCATCTAGATACTGCCTGGCAAGCTTTTCTGCCTAGCGGCCCGCTAGCTTTTCTGCCATTAGGGCATCCGACAGAGTCGAGTTATTGCTCTATTGTCTGGAGCGTCGATGCGAATCTAGTAGAAGAAATTGAGCAGCTTAGTGATGAGGACTTTTTATCTCGTTTGAACCGATATATGCCTAGGGAGCTAGGTACTGCTGAATTGGTGAGCCGGAGGTTTGGATTTGATCTTAAGCAACGCCTAGCTGGAAAGTACTATAAAGATCGAATCCTGCTAGTTGGCGATTCGGCGCACAATATTCACCCTTTGGCTGGGCAGGGTGCAAATCTTGGATTTGCAGACATCGCAGAATTGATACGCCAGTTTGAACGGGCTGGTGCTCGCAGCGAGCAAATTTGGAGCGATTCGGTATTGCGCCGCTATCAGCGACAGAGGCGTTGGCAAAACCAAGCCATGGCCCATGCTATGGATGCCTTTCGCAGTGGATTCGGTATCTCTGAGCCTCATTTGCGAGTTGTGCGCAATCAGCTAATGCACCTAGTCCAGGGGAACAAGCCTCTCAAGAAAATGCTTGTTAGGCCTGCAGAAAGTGCTATTGATTAACTTTTCCCCATATATTTATAGAAAAAAATTAGTCTAAATAACTGATTTTTTTCGAAAAAACTGCACTTTCTAGCCATTCTGATTGCTGTTAAGAATAAGAATCATTACTATTTATCTTCTTTCACTCAAAATGACTCCAGTGGCCCGATTTCTAATACTCACCACCGTTCTTATATTGATGGCTTGCAGCAAGCAGCCCGACGCTTCTGTAGAGCAATCTTCCACTGCGATGGCCGAATCGCCGAGCTTACCTATAACTGTTTATTCTTCCCGAGCAGAACATTTAATTCAGCCTTTGTTCGATGCATTTACTCGAGAAACAGGAATTCCGATAAGATTTATTACTGATAGTGAAGCGGCGCTTATCGCACGGATCGGGTCAGAGGGAAGCGCCAGTCCGGCAGATATTCTGCTAACGGTTGATGCAGGAAATCTTTGGCACGCCGACCAGTTGGGCCTATTGAGGCCTCTAGAAAGCGAAATCTTGCGAAATAATGTTCCCAGCCAGTATCGCTCCTCCGATAATACCTGGTTTGGCCTGTCCTTAAGAGCGCGCACTATTGTCTATTCAAAAGAGCGAGTGTCTCCAGCGGACTTGTCTACCTACGAAGCTCTTGCCGATGACGAGTGGCTTGGAAGGCTTTGCCTGCGTACTTCAAAAAAAGTTTATAACCAGTCAATGGTCGCGGGCATGATTGCCCGAATAGGAGAGGAAACTACAGAGCAGGTTGTTTCCGGGTGGGTTGCGAATCTAGCCGTTGACCCCCTAAGTAGTGACAATCGTGCAATAGAAGCGGTAGAGGCAGGAATTTGCGATGTTGCCTTGGTGAACACCTATTACTTCGGTCGTATGCAATCGGACAATCCAGATATACCCTTGGCGATTTATTGGCCAAATCAGAGTTCTAGCGGTGTTCATGTAAATGTTTCCGGAGCCGGGTTGACCAAATTTGCGCCACAGGCTGAAAATGCACAGCAACTTTTGGAATGGTTGTCTGGAAGAACTGCTCAGGAACAGTTCGCCGGACTAAATTTGGAATTCCCGGTTAATCCGAATGTAGCTGTAGTGGATATTGTTGCTGCATGGGGCCGCTTTGATGCAGACACAATTGCCGTAGCGACTTTTGGAGTTTTGCAATCTGATGCTGTGCGTTTAATGGATCGAGCTGGCTATAGGTGAATCACTCAGCTAATCTAGCTCTTCATAATAGGCGAGTTAACCATATAAGCACGACGCTGTCGAAGATAGGGTGGCTGATCCCTGGTGCTTTGATGGCACTAATTGTGTTGGCGCCAGTTGGCTATCTTTTTGTCAGCTGGACTCAAATTGATCAACTTCTCTGGCAGCATTTACGCGAAACACAGTTACTCAGACTTGTCCTTAATACCTTGATTCTGGTCGGAGGAGTTGCTCTGGCGGCTGCCATTGTGGGTGTGTCTCTTGCCTGGTTAACCGCACTTTGCGAATTTCCTGGTCGCAAGTGGCTAGATTGGGCATTAATTCTACCTTTGGCAATTCCGCCCTATGTATTTGCCTTTGTACTTCTCGGAATTTTTGATTTTGGTGGCCCGGTTCAACACTGGCTGGGCATTATTTGGTCCGACTATCGATCGGTAGATGCGCGGTCTACCGGAACATTAATTCTGGTGATGACCTCTGTTTTGTATCCCTATGTGTACCTATTAACGCGAAATATATTTTTGATGCAGGGTCGGGCTGCCTTCGACGTTGCACGTTCATTGGGCTCCACCCCACTTCAGGCGGTAATGCGTGTTGGATTGCCAATGGCAAAGCCCGGCATAGTTGCCGGGGTTTCGCTAATTATGATGGAAACCCTTGCAGACTTTGGGGCAGTTTCAGTCTTTAACTACGATACTTTTACCACTGCCATCTACAAATCTTGGATTAGTATGTTTAGCTTAGCTACTGCCTCGCAGCTAGCTTCTTTACTTTTACTTTTTGTGGTTTCTGCGATCTTAGTTGAGCGGACTACTAGAGGTGGTGGACGTGTTCACCAGAAGTCTTCTCGCAATAATCGGTTTGAGCTTAAAGGCTTTGCTGCCTTGGCGGCAATGGGGTGGTGTTTTCTGATATTTTTTGTGGCCTTTATTGCGCCGGTATTGCAGCTTTTAAACTGGGCCTTTGGAATGGTGACTCCGGGAATCAGTTTGTCTCTAGTATTTTTCGCTGATAATACAGTTCGACTAGTCCAGAATACTTTTGTGCTAGCGCTGATGGCCTCTTTGCTCATTGTATTTGTCGCACTATTGATGAATATGGCTTCACGCTTTGGCAAGAGTGGTCAGGTTTTTTCTGAAATTGCCGGCCTTGGATACGCCATTCCCGGTTCGGTATTGGCGGTGGGGATAGTATCGATTTCAGGCCATTTAGATTCACTATTCTTGAATACGGCCTCGAATACCGCTCTTATTGGTGGTCTTTGGGGTTTGATCTTGGCTTATTCAGTTCGTTTCTTCCGGCCAGGAAATGCGCCAATCGAGTCGGCAATGCAGCGGCTGACACCAGAGCTTGGAGAATCTGCCCAATCATTAGGTGTAAGCAAACTCAGAATTGCTATAGCCATTTATATACCAATCTTATCACCAGGAGTATTGGCTGCACTTCTCCTGGTGATGATAGATGTTATGAAGGAAATGCCCGCAACCCTAATGCTGCGCCCCTTTGGTTGGGATACGCTTGCCACACAAATATATAATTTTACCTCTGAGGGTGAATGGCAGAGAGCTGCCGTCCCTGCCTTAATTCTTGTGGTAGTAAGCTGCTTGCCGGTTATTATGTTGATTCGCCAATCTAGGGCCGGTAATAGATGAAATCAGAATTAGCTAGGCGGCTTTACTCGACAGTTTCCTACCTCGCAACACCCCTTGCGTTAGCTCGTCTGGTGATTAAGTCTGGATCCCATCCTGGTTATAGATCGCATATAAGTGAGCGTTTCGGATTTTTTGAAAAGTCGCACGAGACTCAAGTCCAGGGTCGGTCGCACGTCCACTTCCACGCAGTCTCCGTTGGTGAAACCTTCGCGGCAATGTCTATGGTTAAAAGTTTGGAAGAGGCCCATAAAGATTGGAATTTTTCAGTGTCTGTTACTACTCCCACTGGCCGTGATCAGGCCGAGAAGCACCTCTCGGACATTGCGGATATATGCTTTTTACCTTTTGATTTACCCGGTTCCGTAAACCGCTTCTTGAATAGTATAAAACCGGATATTTTGGTAATAGTAGAAACTGAGCTTTGGCCCAATTTAATAGCCCAGTGTAATAGCAGGGGCGTGCCAACACTTTTAATGAACGCACGAATGTCGGAAAAATCTGCGATTAGTTATCAAAAAATGTCAGCGGTAACTCGGCCCATGATGGCTCAGCTGGATCTGGTATTGGCGCAATTCGAGTCGGATGCAAAGCGTTTTATACAGCTTGGTTGCATTGCCGATAGAGTGCTTTGCGCTGGGAATGTGAAATTTGATATTCAGCTCACTCCAGAGCTGAAGCAATCGGCTGAAAAGTTCCGCAGTATTTGGCAACTTCAAAGCCGCAAAGTGTGGATAGCGGCAAGCACCCACCCCGGCGAAGAGGCACAATTGCTCAATCTGCACAAAGAGCTATTAGAGCAATTCCCCAATCTGTTGATGATATTGGTACCAAGGCACCCAGAGCGAAGGAAGGAGGTGCAGAAAATTACTTTAAATCTAGAGCTGTCTGCCGCACTGCGCAGTCAGTCTAGGGATACAGATATTCCACCTCAGGTACTTATTGTAGACACTCTTGGCGAGTTAACTCTATTCTATGGGCTGGCTGATATAGCCTTTATTGGAGGCTCGCTAGTTCCCCACGGAGGTCACAACCCGATAGAGCCAGCACTCTGGGAATTACCCATTTTGACCGGCGTACACTGCCATAATTTCAACCAGATCACTCATCAATTAGTGCAGGCTGGATCCTTGGTTCAATGCCAAGCTACAGAGCAGCTGCTAATTGAGCTGCGGGGCCTGCTACAAGACGAAAATGCGCAAACCATTCAGGGTGAAAAATCATCTCCGGTTCTTAAGTCCAATCTAGGCTCGCTGCAGCGTCAGCAAAAGAATATAGAAGCTCTTCTGAGTCAGAGTAATAATTAATTTGGTTTGACCCAAAATATGGGCACAAAAAAGGGGCGCTAGGCCCCTCGAATTAATCCCGCATGGTGGCCTATGGCAGTAATAAGCTACGTGGAATTTCATTTATATTGTCTAACCAACGATTTAGCGCATCTATATCTTGGTCGCTAAGTGTTCCGGCAGTGCTCTTGAGGTTGAGCATGTTTTCAATGTAGTCATAGCGCGTATTGAAATAGTTCCTAGTGGCGCTATATAGATTTCGTTCAGAAAGTAAGACATCAACAAGATTTCGTGTTCCCACCTCATAGCCAGCCTGAGTGGCCTCTAAAGCGCTCTCGGAAGATCTAATCGCTTGCAGGCGCGCTTGCACCTGAGAAATACTAGTTAATACGCGAAGGTGCGTAACGCGAAGGCTTTGCTCCAGATTACGCTGAGTGCTGGCTAAGAGCTCTTCAGCCTGAGTTAGGTCATGTCGGGCTTGAACTCTTCTTGCCCAGGTGCTGCCGCCAGTAAAGGTCACTATTGGGACACTCAATGTAACGGACACAGAGCCTCCTTCGTCAAATCTCCCAAAAGGCAAAACAGCGGTGTCGACATCTTCAAGAGAGCCGCCATACGAGGCATTCAGCTCGACAGTCGGATAGTAGTTTGTATTGCTGTTCGCTTTTGCAATTTCCGCGCTTTTAACACTTAGTTCAGCGATGCGTAAGGTTTGACTATTGTCCAATCCAAGGCTAACCCAGTCTTCCGCCTGAGCAGGAACAGGTGTAACTACCGGGTAGTTATCCATTAGCGGCGCTATGGAATTGTGTTGGCGACCGGTCAAAACGCGTAATGCTTCGTAGGTGATCGCTAGGCTTCCCACTGCATCCAATTCTTGAGAAATTACATCGTCATAGGATGCCTGAGCTTCAAGTACATCGGTAATGGGTACCAAGCCGACATCAAAACGTTGCTGGGTTTGCTCAAGCTGAGATTCTAGAGCGGCCTTTTCTGCTCTGACGGTTGTCAGGGTGTCAATGGCGCGCAAGACATCCAGATAGGCAGATACGGTAGTGGTGATCAGGCCTTGCTCTTCTTGCTCCCAGCTTAAGAGTGCTCTATCAACGCTAACGTTGGCGCTGCGATAGCTGTACCAGTCCCCCATATCAAAAAGCGTTTGGGAAATACTAGCAGAATAAGTATTTGCAGTGTCAGAGTCACCGGAAGCTGGGCCAATATCATCTGCAAACTGGGATCTGGCCGCCAGACTTACGTTTGGCAAGAGGGACGCTCTACCTATTGCACCGTTTTGCAAATCCGATTGCAGTGCTGCGTTTGCTGCGCGGTACTCAGGATTACTTGTTTTCGCAAGGTCATATATTTGCCTCAGGGTGTCCGCCGCGCTAGTACAAGGCAGAAGTACTGCGATGCAAATACTTAGGTTTCGCAACGGCCGAAATAATGTTTTCATATGGTTGTCCATAGGTTCTTTAATAGGTCTCAATGTCGCAGAATGCTACCACAGGGAGCCTTTTTTGTACTCGTTAAGAATGGTAAAAATAGTGGTGGATTAGTTAAGCTAATGAGGTCTTCTAGCAGGAAATTCTTCCGATGAAATAGGGCAACCTAGAGTTTGTCCAAGTTTGGAATCAAAGTTTTCATCAAAAGTGGAATCAACAGAGTAACCAAAAGTGTAGCCGGAATTTGGAAATCAGGATTTTGAGATAATCGGCGAAGAAATTGCCTATCAAGGATTCCATAAAACTAAATAGGTGCGGCTCAAGCATCGTTTTTATAAGGGAGGTTGGAGTGAAGTTATTGATCGGGAAGTCAGTGATAGAGGCTCAGCCGCAAGATTGGTCACCTGCGACCCTAGCGCATATGCTGTGTTCCTTTTGGAGCAATTTCGAATAGCCCCGCAATCCGCAGAGAAGTCTCCCTGGTCACTCGAGATTTTCGCTGGCATGATCGACAAGGAGTCCGAGTCTCCAGATGAAGTGGTCCATCGCGAGCTTGTTGAAGAGGCTGGTTTAGTGCCCGATTATTTGGAAAAAATTACCAGCTATTGGGTCTCTCCTGGGGGCTCCTCTGCCAGAAGTATATCTATGTTGCGCTCTGTGATTTGAGTGGAGCGGAAGGAATTTATGGACTTGATGATGAACAGGAGGATATTCTAGTGGTAGTGGTTCCGCGGGAAAGCGTCTACCAGTCCGCATTAGCGGACGAAACGGGCAACGCGGCTCCGCTAATAGGACTATGATGGCTAACTATGAACCGAGAGCGCATGTACCATATTTGGCATGCCAAATATGGGTATAAAGAATAATTTTTACCTCTAAGCTTGCAAGTAAAGAAAATCACCTGCTCACCGATCTTCACGGTCAGTGCGAGCTAAATTACCTTCGCTTGGAACAAATATTCCCCGATATGAGGCTGACCCTAAAGACGCTTATATATGCTGGCCTAGAAGATCAGTTGCGCATAGAGATAGAAGTTCTAGATCGAGCCCCGTACACGACGCACCTTTTTGTGCGAGGGGAGGTTTCAGGGTTGCCTTGGGCCGGTGAAATGGAAATGGATGTTCAAATGTATCACGACGCGAGAATGGCAGAAGTTAGCCGCTACAGCTCACAGAAGCTAGTTTTTATAAGAAACCGCTACCCTAATGCCCAAATGTTTCAGCGCCACGAGAAATGGCATGCCAATCAGTTCCTAGGCGTTTGGCTCGACCATTTTATTCAATCTGGCTATGAATACATGTTGCCTTCCGGATCTACGCGCAATGATTAAACTCATTCAGGTAACTGATCCTCATATCGGCGCCACTACCGATTATAGATTAGCTGGCGTTGATACCAGACGAACTTTTCATGAGGTAATGGAGCAAGTCCGCACCGAAGAGCCTGAAGTTCTGTTGATGACTGGTGACAACGCAGCGGATTATTCGGAGGGCGCTTATGACCACTTTTTTTCAGTAATGCAAAGCTTTGAACAGCCGCACTATTGGATTCCCGGAAATCACGATAAGGTATCTGCGGCTGAATCAGCCACGGGCGGAAAGCCATTTCAGCGCACCCTGGATTTGGGTGATTGGCTTGTTGTTATGTTGGATTCAGTTATTCCTCGCTCACCCAATGGCAATCTTGGTCCAGAAGAGTTGCAAGTTCTTGAAGTCATTCTCGAGCAGAGTGCTCATGATAATATTATTATTTGCTTGCATCACCACCCCGTAAATATTAATTGCGCATGGCTGGACACACAGATAGTTGCAGATGCCGATGATTTTTTTGCAGCGGTGGATAGATTCCCCGGGGTAAAGGCGATTTTTTGGGGACATATCCATCAGGAATTTAATAGCAGGCACGGAGATGTATTGCTGCATTCCTGTCCATCTACCTGTGTCCAATTTCTTCCGGATTCAGATGAATTTGCCTTGGATAGTCGCTCGCCCGGCTACCGCGTTATCGAGCTAAACGATGATGGCAGTATAAATACCTACGTTCGTAGAGTAGAAATTCGCGATATGGGAATTGACATAGGTTGCCTAGGTTACAAATAGTTTTCGGGTCTGTCGGATAGTCTTCTCGAAAGATTAAAATTATTACTAGTTTTTTGCTTCCTAAATATTCCTCTAGGCAGTGCTTCTGATTGCTTCTCTGAGTTACACTTGAGGCTTTAAATCAAACCCCAAAACCAGTCCGTTATCCTATGAGCGAATCCTATAATTCCGGTGATATTGAAGTACTCACTGGACTAGACCCGGTGCGCAAACGACCGGGTATGTATACGGACACCACCAGTCCTAGACATCTGGCCCAAGAAGTTATCGACAACGGTGTTGATGAGGCCCTAGGCGGCCATGCCACGCGCATCGACGTACAGCTTCATAAAGACGGGTCAATTACTATTATTGACGATGGCCGAGGTATGCCGGTTGATCCGCACCCGGAGTTCAAAGTTTCAGGCGCCGAAGTAATTCTTACTACCCTGCATTCTGGCGGAAAATTCTCTTCAAAAAGCTACGGTTTTTCTGGCGGATTGCACGGCGTTGGAGTTTCGGTCGTTAACGCGTTATCAGAATCTTTTGAGGTGGAAATTCGTCGTAGCGGCAATGTGCATAAAATGCAATTTGCCAATGGAGATAAGCAGAGCGAACTGGAAGTTATCGATACCTGCGGTCAACGAAATACCGGTACAAAAATCCGATTCAAGCCGGATGCGTCTTATTTCGATACAGGAATATTTCCTCAGGCTGAGTTGCGTCATTTGCTGCGTGCAAAAGCCATCCTTTGTTCGGGATTGCGAATTACCTTTGAGGACGAGATCAAAGGTGAGAAAGATGATTGGCTATACCAGGATGGATTAAAGGCTTATTTAGAAGAGCGAACTGATGGGCTGCCGCAATTGCCCGAAGAGGCGTTTATGGGTTCTTCTAGCGGCGACACCGAAAGCATTGAATGGGCGCTGCAATGGTTGCCGGAAGGTGGCGAGTCAGTGACTGAAAGCTACGTTAATCTAATCCCCACGTCCGGTGGCGGTACGCATGTAAATGGATTGCGTACTGGATTGCTCGATGCAGTTCGAGAATACTGTGAATTTCGGGCTATGGTTCCGAAGGGCTTGAAATTATCAGCTGAAGACGTCTGGCAACAATGCTGCTATGTATTGTCGTTCAAGATGTTAGAACCCCAATTTTCTGGACAGACAAAAGAGCGACTCTCTTCTAGGGAGGCGGCAGTTTTTGTGAGCGGCATAGTCAAAGATGCCCTAAGTCTTTGGATGAACCAGCACACAGATGCTGCTGATCAGTTGGCCGAGCTTGTATTGGCGAATGCGCAACGTCGCTCTCGTGCCGCCAAAAAAGTGGTTCGAAAAAAAGTAACCTCAGGACCAGCCTTGCCAGGAAAGCTGGCAGACTGCTCCAGTGATGATCCCGCACGAACCGAGCTATTTTTAGTGGAGGGAGACTCGGCAGGCGGGTCCGCAAAGCAGGCTCGCGAACGAGAGTTTCAGGCAGTGTTGCCATTGAGAGGGAAGATTCTCAATACCTGGGAAGTTGCGTCGGACGATGTTATGGCCTCTGCAGAAGTCCACAATATTTCTGTGGCCCTAGGTATTGATCCGGGCTCAAATGATTTATCAGAGCTTCGCTACAGCAAAGTATGCATACTGGCGGATGCGGACTCGGATGGGCTGCATATAGCAACCTTACTCTGCGCGCTCTTTGTGCGACATTTTAGGCCTTTGCTAACCGCCGGCCATGTTTTTGTAGCCATGCCGCCGCTTTATCGCATCGATATTGGCAACGATGTTTATTACGCGCTAGACGATCACGAAAAAGCCGGTGTATTAGAGCGTATAGCCGCAGAGAAGAAAAAAGGTAAAGTTAACGTGCAGCGATTTAAAGGCTTGGGCGAGATGAATCCTTTGCAGCTTCGTGAAACTACCATGGCGCCTGACACTCGACGTTTGGTACAGCTCACTATTCAGGACGGTGATGCGGACAAGCTGTTGGATATGTTACTTGCGAAAAAACGTTCAGCGGATCGGAAAGCTTGGCTAGAATCCAAGGGTAACTTGGCAGACATATAATAAAATTTTAGGACAGTAGCGTGATAGATAAAACTACAACAATGGCTCCAGAGAGCGAAGTACAAACCCTTCGAGACTACGCTGAAAAAGCCTATCTCGATTACTCCATGTACGTCATTCTCGATCGTGCATTGCCGCACATTGGCGATGGATTAAAACCTGTTCAGCGCCGCATTATTTATGCGATGAGCGAATTAGGGCTTAAAGCTGGCGCTAAATTCAAAAAATCTGCCCGTACTGTTGGCGACGTAATAGGTAAGTACCACCCACACGGTGATGGCGCTGCATATGAGGCAATGGTTTTAATGGCTCAGCCGTTTAGTTACCGCTATACCCTGGTCGATGGGCAGGGAAATTGGGGGTCTTCTGACGAACCCAAATCTTTTGCGGCGATGCGTTATACCGAGTCCCGATTAATGGCCTATTCCAATGTTCTATTAGAAGAGCTAGGGCAGGGAACAGTGGACTGGAGACCAAATTTTGATGGCACAATGGATGAACCTTTTGTGTTGCCGGCACAGCTACCAAATTTATTACTTAATGGCACAACGGGTATTGCTGTTGGCATGGCGACTGATGTGCCTCCGCATAACCTGCGTGAGGTTGCTGCGGCATGCATTCGATTGCTCGAAGAGCCCAAGGCCGGTATAGCCCAACTTATGGAGCATATTAAGGGTCCAGACTATCCGACCGGTGCTCCAATTATCACCTCAGGTGAGGACATCGCCCAAATATACGAAACCGGTCGTGGCATGGTGCGGCAGCGCGCTGAGTGGGTTCTTGAAGATGGTGAAATTATAGTTACCGCTCTGCCATATCAGGTGTCAGGATCTCGAGTGCTCGAGCAAATTGCCGATCAAATGAACAACAAGAAGTTGCCTATGGTGACCGACTTGCGGGATGAGTCCGATCACGAAAATCCTACACGATTAATAATAATCCCTAGATCTAATCGCATTGATATCGAAGGCTTAATGTCCCACCTTTTTGCCAGCACTGATTTGGAAAAAGGCCACAGAGTTAATCTCAATATCATAGGTATCGATGGTAAACCTGCGGTAAAAAATCTGCGCATAATCATCGGTGAGTGGCTAAAGTTTCGAATGATTACAGTTCGGCGGCGGCTGCAATACAGGCTGGACAAGATTAACCTTCGATTACATCTATTAGATGGGTTATTGATAGCATTTCTGAATCTAGACGAAGTTATTCGGATCGTTAGAGAAGAAGATCAGCCTAAAAAAGAGTTAATAAAACGCTTTGATCTAAGCGATACCCAAGCCGACTATATTTTAGATACTAGGTTGCGCCAATTGGCCCGCCTTGAGGAAATGAAGATTCGCGGTGAGCGCGATGAACTGGAAGCTGAAAAAGGCGAACTGGAAACTATTCTGGGATCAGCCAAACGTCTGAAAATACTAGTTCGCAAAGAAATTATCAAGGCAGCGGAAGACTATGGTGACGATCGACGTTCTCTGATTATTGATGCCGCGCTAGAAGCAAAATCATTCTCGGAAGAAGAGCTAATGGTAACCGAGCCGGTTACGGTAGTTCTTAGTTCCATGGGCTGGATACGCGCTGCTAAGGGGCATGATGTTGATGCTGAAGGGCTTAGCTACAAAGCTGGAGATGGGCTTAAAACCATGGCTCGAGGTAAATCCAATCAGCCAGTGCATATAATCGATTCAACCGGCCGCAGCTATTCCTTAGCGGCTCATACCTTACCCTCAGCCAGAGGGCAGGGTGAGCCCATTACCGGTCGCTTAAGTCCTCCTTCAGGGGTTGAATTTATGGCCTTGCAGATGGGCGATCCAGAACAAAAAATTCTAATGGCTTCAGATGCGGGTTATGGGTTTATATGTAAGGTTCAGGATCTTCAGGCAAACAAAAAAGCCGGTAAGGTCATACTGAGTTTGCCAGCGGAATCTAAGGTGTTACAACCATGTGTGATTGTCGATATTGAAACATCTTTGCTAGTGGCAGTTAGTAACGAAGGTCGTATGGTGGTATTTCCGGTGCAAGAGTTGCCGGAACTCGCCAGAGGCAAAGGTAATAAGATTATTAGCATTCCTTCCTCACGGGTTAAGAACCGTGAAGAGTTTATGGTCGCCTACGTAGTTGTACCAGATCAGGGAGCGGTTTTGGTGCATAGTGGTAAACGACATATGCGACTAAAATCCGGTGAACTGGATGGTTTTCGTTGCGAACGTGGTCGCCGTGGCGCCAAACTACCTAGAGGCTTCCAGCGTGTTGATGCATTGAGCTTGGAAGAAGATGTAAAAGCAGAAAATTGAAAATTAGAAAACCCTAAAACTGAAGTCGAGAAGAGCGTTGACGAATCAGTCAAATAATCAAAAAGAATAGTTTGGAGCAATCAGATGGAAAGTATTGCAAATAGTATCCAGGGGTTGGTGATGAACCTTGTTGTCGCCGCCGCAATATTTTTTATAGGTAAATATATAGCAAAATCCATTTCTGAAATTGTCGCCAAAACTATCGCCCGACGTGATACCGAACCGGCATTAATTGGATTTGTGAAAAACCTTTTACGCTTGGTGCTTCTAGGCTTTGTGGCTATCGCAGCCTTGGGCTAGCTGGGTATTCAAACCGTTTTATCTGTGGCCATCATCGGTGCCGCTGGCCTTGCAAGGGTAATTGTCCAATTTTTCTGCAGGTCTACTGATACTAATATTCCGCCCCTACAAAATTGGTGATTTTGTTGAGCTCGCCGGTAGGACAGGTACAGTAGTGGCAATCCAGATTTTCACTACCGAATTAGTTACACCAGATAACAAGCAAATTAACGTGCCAAATGCCTCAACTACTGGGGGAAATTATTGCTAATGTTTCCGCTAAGCCGACTAGGCGCATCGATATGGTTATTGGTATCGGCTATGGAGACGATATCGACAAGGCACGCGGTATCATTTTAGATATTTTAAATTCTGACGAGCGTGTTCTTAAGGATCCAGCACCTCAGGTTGCATTGTCAGAGCTTGCTGATAATAGCGTTAACTTCGTAACATGCCCCTGGGTAAATACGGCGGACTATTGGGGTGTCATGTTTGATACTAACGAAAAAGTTAAAAAGCGCTTCGACGCAGAAGGGGTCTCAATTCCCTTCTCGCAACAAGATGTCTACATGCATCAGGTTGGCGAATAGATTAGCTAGCCTTCGAGCTTTTTCTTTAACTCTTTTAGGCGAACACGGGCAGCGTCGCGATCTAGCGGCGCTGCTTTTTCTTTGTCTGGCTCAAGGCTGCTGTTTTCGATCGCGGGTAGTTCATTTCCCCGCATTAATGCGCCAAGTAAATTTTTATACTGCTGCTGAAAAATCGGGAAGCTCCTATTTTCATCGCTGGTTGCTAACCTATGCCAGCCGGTTTTTAGACCGGCGTGATAGACAATGGAATGACTCCAGGCAAAATTAATTTTTGGACTAGGCGCATTGCAGGCTTCGATAAAGGCAGAGCGCGCGTCAGGGAGTGGGTTGCCCTCTTTATCCACACAGCAGGCCTGAAGCATTTGCGCCAGAGTAGGTAAAAACTCGCTTTTTTGAATAATACGCTCACCTGCGGTAACAACTACTTCGGCAGGTATCCCTACGAAACTGCTAAGCCATAGTTTTTTGATGGTATTTAGAGTCTCTGAATCCGGAAACGCTTTATAATACTGATTGTGATAGTTAACGCGAAATAGCGAAAACACAGCGTTTACCGCTTCTATATGCGATTGGGATTGGCCCTTTTTAGTCTGCCCAGCTGGTATCGGTGAGGTCATCGATTAATCTTCGTGCTCTAGTAGGTTGATTAGTGACAGATTCGTGCGCAGTCTGCCACTGGTGTTTAATAAACTGTAAATAGGTCGTGTTCCAGGATGCTCTAGCTTCATTGCGATCGCGCCAATAAATTATAAACTCTGGAATTTTTTCACGAGCAAATTCCAGATCGATGCGTGCCAGCCTCAGCACGTCGTAAACGTCTTGATTGGGTTTCCAATCGGCGCTCATAGGTTTTGGGTCAACATCATTCTCTACTGTGTGCTGGTAGCGAGCCCACTGGCGTTTTACATGCGTAATAAAGCGGGCGTTCCAAGTATTGGAAGGTTCGCCTTTTTCGCGCCAAAACAGAACAAATTCCGGAATAGCGTCTTCGATAAATGACCGAGAGACTCCAGTTTGATTTACTAATATATCTAGAGCGTCGTCAGAGGGTACCCAACCCGACGACATCAACGCCGGTTCAGACGCGCTGGTATTTTCCCAGGGAGCTGTATCGGCTTTGCGGTTTTGATCGCTCTGCCATATGTGCCATTCGCGCAAAACCTGTTTTAAAAAACGGTTTCCCCAAGCGTGCCTAGCCTCGCCCCTTTCTAGCCAGTATTGAACAAAGGTAGGCACCTGCTCATCGACAAATTGCTGAGGCACGCCCTGCTGGGCGAGCAGTCGCATGGTGCTGTCATCAGGCTGCCAACTGGGTGCCATTCTATTGGCCGGTCGAAAGTCCAAAGATGAACTTGGTTTAGTGTTTGGCTGTAATTCAGAAGACTTAGCTGCTGCACTTTGATTAAAGGCAAAGCGAAGCTGGCCCGACTCGGTAAGGGGCGCGGATCCGACAAGCAGTACGCCTTTATCTCGCAGGCTTTCACATATTCTCTGAATGTCAGCGCGTTTCCAGAAAGGTAATTCTGCTTCCAGCTCTTCCGCCATTACTTCAAACCATTTATAGCCCTTGGATTCTGCTGCGGTTCGAAAGCCTGCTAGATCGGTCAAAAACGCTAACAATACCGCCTCTTCCAGTCCTATTGTGGCAGCTAGAGAAGGAGACACTACAAGGTGTCGCTCTGGTATTAGAGAGGACATTTGATTGTTAACGGCCTTTTATCAAGTAAATATCGGGGCGATTTCGGGACTCCCCATGCTACACTCGGTCGCATTCAAAGGTAAGTATTTTCCAACTTTAACGACCATATTTAGAGAGTTTAATTGGCCAAATCCAAATCGGCGTTTGTATGCACGGATTGCGGAGCTGATCACAGCAAATGGCAGGGGCAGTGCACTGCGTGTAGTGCTTGGAACACTCTATCCGAAATCCGACTGTCTTCTGCTACCACAGCACGCAAAGCCAAATCCTCCGGATTTGCAGGCAGCCTATCCACTAGCCAACGCCTCTCAGAAATAGACGTAGCAGAAGAACCGCGTATAAGTAGTGGTATGGCCGAACTAGATCGTGTTTTTGGCGGCGGCATGGTGATTGGATCCGCCGTTCTTATTGGTGGAGAGCCGGGGGCTGGTAAAAGCACGCTATTACTGCAGGTTATGTGCGAACTAGCCAAGTCACAAAAATCCTTGTACGTGACTGGCGAGGAATCACCTCAGCAAATTGCCTTGCGCGCAAAAAGACTGGGGTTACCAACCGAGCACCTGTCAATAATGGCAGAAACCTCTCTAGATTCCATTATGGCGAGCATCGACAAAGATCCGCCGAAAATTTTAGTAGTTGATTCAATCCAAGTGATTTATAAGGAAGATATCGCCTCAGCGCCTGGCAGTGTATCTCAAGTGCGTGAATGTGCGGCAGAACTCATCCGCCTTGCAAAGCAACGAGGCACTATTTTGATATTGGTGGGCCATGTAACTAAAGAAGGTTCTTTAGCCGGCCCCAAGGTTCTTGAGCATATGATTGATTGCTCCTTGGTCCTAGACAGTTCCGATGATTCACGCTATCGCATGTTACGCAGTCGCAAAAATCGTTTTGGTGCGGTAAACGAGCTGGGTGTTTTTGCCATGACCGATACCGGCATGAAGGAAGTGGGGAACCCGTCAGCAATTTTTCTTAGTCGCAACGAAAACACTTCATCTGGCAGCATAGTTACCTCCGTGTGGGAGGGAAGTCGACCCTTATTGGTTGAGATTCAAGCGCTGGCTGATGCAAACCAATACCAGAATCCCCGTCGTGTTGTGGTGGGACTAGAGGCAAATCGATTGGCAATGTTGGTTGCGGTCTTGCATCGGCACGCTGGTATAGCAGTTGGCGATCAGGATATTTTTCTAAATGTAGTTGGCGGTGTTCGCATTACCGAAACTGGCGCTGATCTACCCGCGATATTGGCGATTCTTTCGAGCATGCGCGAGCGGGAAATCCCCAGAGATCTGGTTGCCTTTGGTGAAGTAGGTCTTGCTGGTGAACTTAGGCCTGTGAGTAATGGTCAGGATAGATTGCGCGAAGCGGCCAAACAAGGGTTCACCCGGGCGGTGGTTCCTTATGCCAATAGGCCTCAGGTAGCCATTAAGGGTATGGAAGTTATTGCGGCTAAAACGCTAGTCGAGGCAGTAGAAGTTATATAGAGAACTTTTATCACCCATTATTTTTGTTTCTGCGTTGGCTGAGGGTAAATAGCTATATTTATCCATTTTCGGTGCCACGGGGGTGTTCTTTTCTTTGCGCACCAAAAGAAAAGAACCAAAAGAAAGGGCACCCCGATCACTTGGCCTGCGACTGCCCTTGCTCCGAGTTATTTATTGCGGTTCTGCTCACTCGCATCCTGCCCGGGGCGCACTTTCTCGCACGTCCATGTGCGCTTAACCCCAATAAATAACTCTCTACTCAGCAAGCTCAACCGGGCCTAAAAAATCGTATTTCGATTGAACGCTATTTTTTTGCTTTGGTTTTAGAGCGGAGCGACTAGATCGCGAACTGGAGTTACCGAGCTTAGGATAAAAACGAGCATCGCAGGGAACCCGCAACGCGGACGCTGGAATTGGAGCAAGTACTTTTGGCGTAACAAAAGTACCGCCCCGTGGCAGCGGAAACGGTTAATCAAAAAAATTAATTTCAGTAAGAAAAACCAAGCCCAAATTCAGGGAATTAAAAAAGGGACCAAAGCCCCTTTAAATCTTTCTACTGCGCCTAGCGCAAACTAGACCCTACATATTGTTATATCCCTGCTCATTATGCAGATTGATATCCAAGCCCTGAATTTCAGTATCGGCATCCACTCGCAGTCCCATAACCTTATCGAGTACTTTCAGAATAATGAAGGTAACTACTGCGGTATAAATTAGTACTGAGAAAATACCTGTTAGCTGCACGCCTAGTTGGGCTCCGATGCTCATATCCAATCCCTGACCACTAAAAAGACCTAGTTCGCCTGACGCAAAAATACCCGCCATAAATGTACCTAACATACCGCCCACACCATGCACTGGGAAAACATCGAGAGAATCATCAATTTTAAATTTCTGTTTAATCGCTTGGGTTGCAAAGTAGCAAACTACGCCAGCAGACAAGCCGATAATTAGGGCTCCACCAGGGCCGACATAGCCTGATGCGGGAGTAATAGTGCCCAGGCCGGCCACCATGCCGGTAACAATACCCAGCACTGATGGTTTGCCATAGCGAACCCATTCCAGGGTCATCCAGGCTAGAGAGCCAGCTGCAGCTGAAATGTGAGTTACCAGCATCGCCATTCCGGCGTCGCCATTTGCGGCCAGCGCCGAACCGGCATTAAAACCAAACCAGCCAACCCAAAGCATACCTGCACCAGTTACACACATAGTTAGATTGTGGGGAAGCATGGGGGTTTTAGGAAAACCGTTTCGATTACCGATAATCAACGCGGCAACTAATGCGCCAGCACCGGCGGTAATATGAACTACCGTGCCACCTGCAAAATCGAGTAGCCCCATCTGACCCAGCCAACCGCCGCCCCATACCCAATGGCAAACCGGCGCATAAACTACTACTAGCCAAACCACTGTGAATATCAACATTGTTGAGAACTTCATACGTTCAGCAAATGCGCCAACTATGAGTGCTGGGGTGATTATGGCAAAGGTCATTTGAAACATTACAAAGACAGATAGAGGGATGTCACCTGGGCCAATAGTGTCCTCAAATACGCCGCTTAAGAAAAACTGCGAAGTGCCGCCTATAAAAGCATTTGCACTTCCGCCGTCGGTGAATGCCAGGCTGTAACCAACCAGTATCCAGACTATGGAAGCAACACAGGTTATCGCAAAGCATTGCATCAAAACCGACAGAACATTTTTACTTCGAACTAGGCCCGCGTAAAACAGCGATAAGCCGGGGATGGTCATAAAAAGTACTAGCGCTGTGGATGTGAGGATCCAAGCGGTATTTGCTTCATTTAGTTGCTGGGCCGAAGCGGCAGAACCGGCCAGTAGTAATGTAAGCGTAAAAAATGTACGAAATCCCGTCATCGAATATCCCTCTATTTAGTTATAGCTGTAGGTTTTGATTCGGTGGTGACTAATTTATGCTGCAGTTTTTCTAGAGCCACCTTCTTAGGCGGTATTAAAGACAATTGTGGTGCGTAAAGTCCACCCTAGATAGATATAGTTTTAAATTTGGCGATCTAATTGACCGATATTCAATCAAATTTAGGCCTTTTCTTCACAGATCATTTGGTTCTCTTAACCTTGTTCAAGATTTAGCAGATGCTTGTGCACAAAGATTACACATCTTTACCTCTTATATTGACCTCTTAACACGGATCATTGCCAAAATGATGACATCGTTAATACAGAGGTGAATTGGAATGAAACTGATCAACAAGTTATTGTTTACCGCGCTAGTTTTTGCTGCCGCTAGTTTCACTGCAGCTGGATCAGCTCCGACAGATAAAAGTGCCAAATCAGTTTTTGATCGCAGTACTCACATTGCACATTCTATTAATTTTGTTAGAAGAGTAGTAACCGCGCATATTGATCATATAATCGAAAGACAACTGGATTTTCAAACCGACCTCGCCGTTGCAGCAATGTATGAAGCTCCTACGAGTATTAAGCCAATAGAGATTCAGATAGACCTGTAATTTCCAGTAGCCACTGGTGCTATAGCCCTATACAGCACTTTCTATCCCCCCTAAGTTTAGAGATAAGTGCGTATTGCAAGCGGCCTTCGAGCCGTTTTTTTTCAGATCTTTACAGATATACTGGCACTGCAGGCCTAGCTGGGCTCACAATGCAGCTATTAATTGTAAAAAGGTTAGTTTGTACGTGAATTGGAACTCCATACCTTCTTTAGTTGGCCTAACCCTATTGGCAGTGGTAATGGCTTCATGCGCTGGCAAGGAACAGCTAATTATGCCGGACCGATTTGATACGGACATATTGCAGGATGGCAGCAAACGCTTTTCCTTCAGCTTGAATTTCAATCGCAGAGGCAGATTGGTGAGCTCCGAAGATAGCTCCTCTAATAGGGCTTCAACCGTATCAGTTGCCCCACGGCAGACAGAGATGGAAACTGCCCTGAGAATATATTTTGCTATGTACCCCTACTGCCAAGAGGGATACTTTGTTTATGATCAAGGATTTGATGGCAGCACCTATACCTTGTTAGGTGAATGTCAGGAATCTGAAATCTTGTAGTAGGAATAGATATTGAAACAAAAAGGATGGGTAGATAAGTTGAGTGAGCGAATATTATTAGTAGACGACGACAAGTCGCTAAATGAGCTGCTAAGTCAGTATCTGACTAGTGCAGGATTTGAAGTCGCATCTGTTACTGCTGGTGAAAAAGCTATTTCTATGCTGCAGTCTGATTCTAACTTTGATCTCTTAGTTGTAGATGTGATGATGCCGGGAATAACTGGCCTTGAGTTGCTGCCTATTGTGCGATCGCGTTGGAATATCCCCGTAATCATGCTCACCGGTCGCGGTGAAGACATTGATCGTATTTTGGGTCTAGAAATGGGGGCAGATGATTATCTGGCAAAACCCTGTAATCCAAGAGAGCTTCTAGCCCGCATCAAAGCCGTATTGAGACGTTCTGGCGAGGTAAAAGTTGAAATCTCTACCAGCGTTGAACTGCATGGGATTTGCATTAATTCCGGCAGCCGTCGAGCCATTATTGGCGAAGACAGCTTAACTCTAACCACTGCTGAGTTTGATGTGCTGAACGAGCTTATGAGAAACGCAGGAACCGTGGTCAGTAGGGAAGATCTAACGCGAAGAGTGCTGCACAGAGAATTGACTCCATACGACAGAAGCATTGATGTGCACGTGAGTAGAGTACGTACAGCTTTGCGTAAGAATTTTGAAGGCAGGGATTTAATTATCACCGTGAGAGGCGTTGGCTACCAGTTCGCCAAGTAGAAAAGACCCATGCGTGCAACCAGGACTTTATTTTGGAAATTCTTTCTCGCCATATGGGTGGGTTATGTGCTGCTCATCGGTATATCAGTGCTTTGGCTAGAGGCCGAGTACAAAAGTAGATTTTCAGAATTTGAAGTTAGTGAACGCTACAGCAACTTGGCGAACTTCATAATTCAAGCTTATGAATTGGGAATAGACCTCCCACGTAATGAAATTCGCCGGCGAGAAGGATCGGGCAATATCGAGGGTAGAAACGACAGCTTGGTAATTCTAGATGTACTGAATGACAGGGTTGTATATGGTGACCGGGAATGGCTCGAGCTTCAAAACAGAAGAGTCGACATTATGTTTCGAGCCGCTGACAGTGGGAACTTTTATCGGATGAATGTCGCCATTCCTCGTCTTCGTAGTCCGTTACCTGATTTGGCTTCACCCATGTCATTTGGGATAGCGCTCTGTACTTCGCTTTTATATAGCTGGTTTTTTACTCTGGCATTAACTCGTCCGATCACACGACTTAAGTCTCATGTGCAATTATTGGGCCGTGGTGGAAACCTGGATCAGAAGCTTGAAGCCAAATTGATGAGTCGCCGGGACGAGATCGGGGATTTGGCTAGCTCTATTGATGAAATGTCTGAATATATCCAGGAGCTTCTTAACTCCAAGCAACGACTTCTTTTTGATGTGTCTCATGAATTGCGAGCTCCCTTAGCAAGGATGCAGGTAGCTGCTGGCATTGTGCGAGCTGAAGCAGAAAGCATTGGGTCCGATATCAGCATGCACGATCGCGTTGAGCACGAAGTAGAGTCTCTCAATGCGCTTATATCCGAATTGTTGCTATTAACAAAAACGGAAAATGGTGGTACAGATCGGCAGATAGTCTCTTTGCCGGAAGAACTCGATGGCGTTATTGAAGATATGAAGTTCGGAGCGAAAGATAGGATTATTACCCCTCATTTGAATATCGAAAGTGCCGATGTCGAAATATCGATTCAACTCTTAGATCGTGTGGTTAAAAACCTTGTTGAAAATGCCCTGAAATATTCTGAAGGTGAGGTATGCGTATATCTGGATGGAGAAGATTCAGACTGGATTATCAGAGTTGAAGATTCTGGCGATGGAATTCCAGACGACCAATTGGAAGCAATGTTTCAGCCCTTCACCAGACTTCAGTCAGAGAGCGTTGAAGGCTTTGGTCTTGGTCTGAGTATCGCTATCCGGGCAGCGCAAACAATGGGAGGCACTTTGTCCCTGGAAAATCGTTCTGAAGGTGGTTTGCTAGCCACCCTGCGACTACCTAAAAATTAGGCCAATCCTAGCTCTAGTAGCGCCGATGCCGTTCCATTTCCGTGCCCAAATCCCTAATTTAAAGGGCGATATTTAACTCTTTTCGGAGTTGTATCTTCGCCTTTACGTTTTACTAAGTCTTCGTGATATTCACTGAAGTTTCCCTCAAAGAATTGCACTTCACTATCGCCTTCAAAAGCTAGGATATGTGTAGCAACCCGGTCTAAAAACCAACGGTCGTGAGAGATCACCATGGCACAGCCCGGGAAGTTCATAACAGCTTCTTCCAGAGCGCGAAGAGTTTCAACGTCCAAATCATTTGAAGGCTCATCCAGCAACAAGAGGTTTGCGCCTTGCTTAAGAGTATTGGCCAAATGCAGACGTCCGCGTTCTCCCCCTGATAGGTCGCCCACTCGTTTTTGTTGATCTGAACCTTTGAAATTAAAGCGACCGACATAAGCTCGAGAACTAACTTCGTAATTACCTATTTGCAAAATGTCTAATCCACCAGAGACCGCTTCCCAAACATTTTTGTTGTCATCTAGGCTTTCTCGGGATTGTTCTACAAGAGCGAGTTGGACGGTTTCACCAATGCGAATATCACCGCTGTCTGCTTTTTCTTTTCCTTCGATCATACGAAATAGTGTTGATTTACCGGCACCGTTGCCGCCAATAACACCGACAATTGAGCCCTTGGGGATACTAAAATTCAGCTTGTCAAAAAGCGCTTGGTTTTCGAAAGATTTGCTGACATTTTTAAACTCAACAACTACATCTCCTAGCCGAGGCCCTGGTGGAATATAGATCTCGTTGGTTTCGTTGCGTAGCTGAAAATCTTTTGAATTTAGCTCTTCAAAGCGCGATAAACGCGCCTTGTTTTTGGACTGCCGTCCCTTAGGGTTGGATCTAACCCACTCAAGTTCTTGCTTGATAGCCTTTTGTCGAGCGCTTTCTTCACGGGACTCCTGCCCAAGTCGAGCTTCTTTGGTTTCCAGCCAGGTAGAGTAGTTTCCCTCATAGGGAATGCCTTGGCCTCGATCGAGCTCTAGTATCCAGCCAGCGACATTGTCGAGGAAGTAGCGGTCATGGGTCACCGCAACCACAGTTCCGGAAAAATTCGCCAAAAATTGTTCTAACCAATACACCGATTCAGCATCTAAATGGTTGGTAGGCTCATCCAATAACAGCATATCGGGGCGGGACAAAAGTAACTTACAAAGGGCTACACGACGTCGTTCACCACCAGAAAGGTTTGTAACCACTGCATCCCATGGCGGAAGCCGCAAAGCGTCGGCAGCACGTTCCATAATGTTGGTGAGATTGTGAGCGTCCCATGATTGAATAATGCCTTCTAGGTGTTCTTGGGTTTTTGCCAGTTGATTGAAGTCAGCATCAGGCTCTGCATATGCTGTGTAAACTGCCTCAAGTTCACGCAGGGCAGATAGAGGTTCGTCCAAGCCGTTTTCGACATTTGCTTTAACGGTTTTGTCTTCATCTAGCTGAGGTTCCTGTGGTAGATACCCGATACGGATATCCGGCATGGGCCGTGCTTCACCCAGAATATCCGTATCAATGCCCGCCATTATTTTAAGCAATGTAGATTTGCCGGAACCATTTAGACCAAGCACGCCAATTTTTGCGCCAGGGAAAAATGACAAAGAGATATCTTTTAATATCTCGCGCTTTGGCGGCACAATTTTGCCGACGCGATTCATGGTGTAAACGTATTGAGACATGGGTTACCGAGCTAAATTTAAAACTGATAGAGGAATAAAAGTAATATGCGCGCAAATTATCGGAACTGCTGCTTGGGTACAAGTGCTAACAACTCTTAACGATCATTTAACCCAACTTATTAGTTGATGATAGTAATCTAGAACATCAAATTAAGGGCGAGACTATTATGTCTTCGAATATTTTTTCAAATAAGCTTTGGTTCGCCTTAGTATTCTTTCTATTTGCGCAAGTTGCTTTTGCACAGTTAACTATTCGTGATCCGCGCGAATATACCGAGGTTGACTCAGAGGCACTGGGCACTTTATCAGAAGGCTTGGGTATTGAATCTGGGAGCCAGGCTCCGGATGCAACGCTGAACTCTATTGAAGATAAGCAAATCAGATTGTCTGACCTGTGGGCAGATCAAAACGTGTTACTAATTTTTTATCGCGGTGGTTGGAATCCATACTGTAATGCGCAGATTCGCGATATCTCGGTTAAACATTCACAATTTCAAGATCGCTCCGTGTTGCCAATTCTGGTTAGTGTTGATGAACCGGACGCTTCGGCATTGTTGACGGCAGCCTATGGAGTTCCTTTCCCAGTTATGTCTGACTCTGACCTCGATGCACACCAAGCCTATAACGTGGTGCTGCAAGTGACTGATGAAGAGTACGAAGCCCGAGCGGCTCGTGGAGTTGATATGGAGGCCTTCTCAGGCCAGGATCATCATGCCATGGCAGTTCCATCAAGCTTTTTGATTAAACAAGGCGGCCAGTTACTTTGGTCTCATGTCGACGTTGATTTTCGAACTCGTCCAAGCGCCACGCAACTTCTCAACGTCGTCGACGCCAACCTTTAGTACCATATTTCTTAGATCAAAATACAAAGGTTGTTTTACAAGGATTGAGGGACGGAGAAGGCGCCCCTTAATTATTTGGTCAATTAAAAAATTAAAGACCATACTGTGGGGTTTCGTGAGTCTGAAAACTATCAGAAATGGCGGGCTTTAATTCATCCGTTCTTTGCGTCACCACCAGAGGTGAAACATTATGAGCTGGGTTAGTAATAATTATGTCTGAGATGCTTTTACAAAATGAAGGTCTTTTGAGGATGTCTTTTTTTCTGGGTGTCTTTCTAATCATGGCGGTCTGCGAAGTTTTATCGCCGCGACGACGCCGAGAAATACCCAGATTATTCCGCTGGTCCAACAATTTAGGCATTGTTGTATTGGATTCTGTGGTCGTAAAACTCTGCTTCCCGCTTCTGGCGCTAGGCATGGCAGTTATAGCGGGAGATCGATCCTGGGGCCTATTTAATTTGATTGAGTTGCCGCTTTGGATCGTATTTGTTGTTTCAATTATTTTGCTCGACATGGCTATCTATTTTCAGCATGTGCTCTTCCATCGGGTACCAATGCTTTGGCGGCTGCACCGAGCACACCATACGGATTTGGAGTTTGATGTAACAACGGGCATTCGTTTTCATCCAATAGAAATCGTTATGTCTATGGGAATCAAGCTAATACTTGTTTTTGTTCTAGGGCCCCCAGTGATAGCGGTATTAATCTTTGAGATTCTATTGAATGCTTCGGCCATGTTTAACCACAGCAACTTTTATATCCCCGTTTCCTTGGATCGCGTTTTGCGCCGTCTAATAGTCACGCCGGATATGCACAGGGTCCATCATTCGGTTTTACAAAAAGAGACTAACAGCAACTACGGATTTTTCTTGCCTTGGTGGGACAGGCTTTTTGGAACCTACTGCGATCAGCCTCAAGAGGGGCATGAGGGTATGCAAATTGGTATTGAAGCTTATAGAAAAAGGGAGGACATGAGACTTGATCAACTGCTGGTGCAACCTTTTCGTGAGCCCGGTGAGCAAACTAGGGGAGCCACATGATCGATCGCAAATATCACAGAATAGTATTTTCTTTTTTTATGGCCTTGATTATGTCTTGCGTAATGTCATGCACGATTAGCTTTGTAAATGTCGGCCCGGTAAGTAACTTTTTATCTATTTGGATGAGCGCCTGGTACTTTGGGTTTCTGATTGCTTTTCCTTCGGTTTTTCTGGTATCTCCCTTAGTTCATAAGCTGACAGCGCTAGTATTAAAAGAAGAGAAAAGTGAAGGCTAAGTTTTTAGCTCACCTGCTTCTGCTAATAGGCAGTACAACCTCTTATGCGGCACCATCTGCGGATCCTTGGCAATTCTGGCAGACGTTCGATGGGTCCAACGATGCAGAAATAGATCATGCTATTTGGCAGGATATATTGAGCAGATACGTCCGGATTGGTGAGGATGGGATTAATCTATTTGCGTACGAATCAGCTTCACAATCATCTAACTTGGAGTTGAATGACTATATTCAGTACATGCAGGGGATAGATCCAAGAAGCTATTCTTTAGGAGAGCAAAGAGCCTACTGGATCAATCTATATAATGCGCTGACGGTCGGCTTAATAATAGAAAATTATCCTGTTGAATCCATCACCAAGATTGGAGACGGCTTTTTTCGTTTCGGGCCTTGGGATGACGAAATTGCCCAGGTCGCTGAAGAAAAACTAACTCTCAATGATATTGAACATCGAATTTTGAGACCAATTTGGAAGGACGCTCGTATGCATTTTGCGGTGAACTGCGCGAGTATTGGCTGCCCTAATCTTCAGCCTATAGCTTTCACTCAGGTAAATACGGAAACGCTGCTGCAAGCGGCAACATTGGAGTATTTGTCGCATCCTCGAGGCCTAGATTTTGACGACTCCGGGAAACTGACGCTGTCTTCCATCTTTGAATGGTATGCAAAAGATTTTGGCACCAGTAACGAAGAAATGTTGGCAGAATTGAGTAAATTTGTCACTGCAGAATTAGCGGAGGAGCTTAGGGAGTACAGGGGAAGAATTTCCTACCAGTACGACTGGTCGCTAAATGAATAGAAATGGAAGCGAGTTAGATTGCATGGATATCAGATTAGAAAAATATGATCCAGAAAAAGAGTATTTTTTTAAAGAGGGCTGCTTTATTACAGGGTTGTCTAACTCCTAGGCTGATTCCGAAGTTTCGGTAGCGAGGGCACGAATTGCACCCAGAAAAATCACTAAATGGCATGCTTTAGAAAGTATTGCTGAGAGATATCTGATACTGGAGGGGCAGGATAGGGCAGAGGTCGGCGATAGCGAGGCTCAACTTCTGGAGAAGGGAGATATGCTAATTATTCTTACAAATACACGGTAAAGCAGATTATTGGTTAAATGATAGTTGTGGGAAATAAAATACATAAGTTGAAAGCTTTGTCTGCTCATATCCACTAGACTCAAGTTTCAACTATAAGGATTGCCAAATGGCTAAACCGAACTACTCTTTTGCTAAGCGTCAGCGTGAACTCGCAAAGAAAAAGAAGAAAGAAGAAAAGCGACAACGTAAAGCGGCAGAACAGCAAGAAGAGCAGCAACCAGAACAAGAACTCGGTGAGCCTACTCCGTCGGGTTCGGGGGCTGATTCAGAGGCACTAGCGCCCGAATCATCTGATCCAGAAACTACCGCAGAGTAATTTAATACCAATTAGCAATAGATGTTTATCTATTGCCTCTATTCTCGTCGTCCTGATTCCGGTTTCTAGAATTGTTCTGAGAATTGTTCTGAGAATTGTCCTGCATAGAATGCTGAGAGTTGATTTGGGAGTCGCCCTGTTTTCTTTTACTCGACCCAGGAGGGTTTTTGTTGGGCCTATTTTCTGTCCGGGTATTCGAGTGAGTATCCGAGCTATTTTTTTTACTTCTACCCCAATAATCAGCCCCTGAATGCCCAGTCATAGTATTGCCGTCAGCCTCGGTTTTATTTCCGCCTTGGTTGTTAGCGCTAGACTGAGATCCCCCGCTGGATTGAGGGTTTCTGGATGGGCGTTTCTTCTTATGGGAAGATTTTGGATTTCTAGACGTCCCGTTTGGATTCGGTCCGCCGCGCCGCTGATTTCTATTGTTCTGAGAATCAGGTCTTGGTGGCTGTGGTTTTTTCGGCTTCTTGGCTCTGTCGGGGCTAAGGTTTAGGCGGGTCTCGGGTATGTCGTGTTCGGGATAAAAATTCTCTTCATATTCTCTAACTAATAGCTTTTGGGTTAGCTTTTCGATATCTCGCAGTTGTTGTAATTCGTCTGCACTTACCAAAGAAACTGCCTCTCCCTCGGAGCCAGCCCGTCCGGTTCGACCAATACGGTGAACGTAATCTTCCGGAACGTTGGGTAAATCGAAGTTGACTACCTGAGGCAGTTGGTGAATATCCAAACCTCGGGCGGCAATATCCGTCGCAACCAGAACCTGAACCTTGTCGGCCTTAAAGTCGGCAAGGGCCCTAGTCCTAGCGCCTTGGCTCTTGTTTCCGTGTATAGCAGCAGCTCGTATGCTTGCGGCCTCTAGCTGCTTAGTTATCTTGTTTGCACCGTGTTTGGTGCGAGAAAATACTAGTACCTGGCCCCAATTTTTTTGCTTTATCAGATGTATCAGAAGCGGCGATTTATTCTTTTTATCCACCGGCACTATCCATTGTTTTACCGTTGGAGCCGCCGCATTTTCCGGAGTAACGGAAATTTCTACAGGCTGATGGACAATGGTTTTTGCAAGTTCGCGGATATCTCGGGAAAATGTCGCTGAGAACATCAGGTTCTGACGTTTTTTAGGTAGCTTAGAGATTATTTTGCGGATATCGTGAATAAATCCCATGTCCAACATGCGGTCGGCTTCATCCAAAACCAATACTTCGAGATGGTCAAACTTGACTGCATTCTGATTGTGCAAATCTAGCAATCTGCCGGGTGTCGCCACAAGTACATCAACACCTCGACGCAGTTTTTGCATTTGCGGATTAATTTTTACTCCACCAAATACCACGGCGGATTTTAGTGGCAAATTCTTACCGTAGGTTTGCACGCTCTCGCCAACCTGTGCAGCTAGTTCGCGAGTAGGAGTTAATATTAAGACCCTAGCCTGGTTAGCTCCTGCAAATTTTCCAGCACGAAGGTTTTCCAGAATTGGCAGAGTAAAGCCGGCGGTTTTACCCGTGCCGGTTTGGGCCGCGGCCATTACGTCTTTGCCTTCCAAAATCACAGGAATCGCCTTCTCCTGAATAGGTGAGGGAGTGTCGTAACCTTTTGTAGTAACGGCGTCTAGGAGGGCTCGGCATAGGCCCATATCGGCAAAGTTCATAAATTGGTCTCGAGCGCGCTTTAGGGATAAACCGCGTTAATTTCTTGTGTTGATATTGGAATCGGCGTGGAGCTTACTCTCACTGCTGTCGTTATGCTACTTGGTGTTGATTTGGTTAAGATATTTGGGAATTTAGATAGAAGCAATTTAACTTAAAATAGATCAAATATGCGTCTCAAATTATTTATCTCTGGTGTACAATTTATAGCCTGAATTTCTGCCTTCCACCACCTAAATTTGGATCTGAAATGTTTGATAAATCTGTATCTATTGCTAACTACGATCCCGAGCTTGCCGACGCAATTGCTAAAGAAGAAGTGCGCCAAGAAGAGCACATTGAATTAATTGCCTCTGAAAACTACACTAGCCCGGCGGTTATGGAAGCCCAGGGTACTGCCCTTACCAATAAGTATGCAGAGGGATATCCGGGTAAGCGCTATTACGGCGGTTGTGAGCACGTAGACGTTGCCGAGCAATTGGCTATTGATCGAGTGAAGGAGTTGTTTGGTGCAGATTACGCCAATGTGCAGCCTCATTCAGGTTCTCAAGCAAATTCGGCGGTATTTCAAGCGCTCTGTAAGCCTGGCGATACTATTTTGGGTATGAGCCTTGCCGACGGCGGTCATCTTACCCACGGTGCTAAACCTAACTTTTCGGGAAAGATATACAACGCAGTCCAGTACGGTTTGAACCTGGACACCGGTGAGATAGATTACGATCAGGTTGAAGCCCTAGCTCTCGAGTACAAGCCGGTAATGATTATTGCGGGTTTCTCTGCATACTCTGGAATTGTAGATTGGCAGAGATTCCGTGCAATCTCTGACAAGGTTGGAGCTTGGTTTATGGTGGATATGGCCCACGTTGCCGGTTTAATTGCGGCAGGCGTTTACCCAAGCCCTATTCAAATTGCTGATGTCTGTACTTCAACCACTCACAAAACCCTGCGCGGACCTCGTGGCGGAATTATTTTGGCGAAGTCCAATGAAGCCTTGGAGAAAAAATTTAATTCGGCAGTTTTTCCCGGCGGTCAAGGCGGCCCTCTTTGTCATGTAATCGCAGGCAAAGCCGTTGCCTTTAAAGAAGCACTAGAGCCTGAGTTTAAGATTTACCAAGAGCAGGTGGTAATTAATGCCAAAGTTATGGCAGCAACTTTTCTAGATCGTGGTATCGACATAGTCTCAGGCGGCACTCATAACCACCTGATGTTGGTGAATCTAATCGGCAAGGAATACACAGGTACCGATGCAGATGCCGCTCTGGGCAATGCCAATATCACCGTAAACAAAAATGCGGTGCCCAAAGATCCAAGATCGCCCTTTGTTACTTCCGGTCTGCGCCTGGGGACTCCTGCGATCACTACCAGAGGTTTTAAAGAAGCTGAAACTGAGATGCTAACCAACTGGATTTGCGACGTTTTAGATTCATTGGAAAATGGAACTTCAGAAGCGGTTATTCCGGAGATTAAAGTTAAGGTATTGGAGCTTTGCGCTAAGTTCCCCGTTTACGGCTAGTGGCAAATAGATAGCACTGCTGCCCATGGGATTCTGTTTCCCAGGAACCGGAAAGTCGGAAGATCTCCCACCTCGGCCGGAATGCGTACTTGCTTGGCGCGGAAAACTGCTGGGTCAGTTCGATCAAGTGCAGTTAATCCTGGTTATAGGCCAGTACGCGCTGGACTTCCATTTGGGTCGAATTAAAAGAACGCTAACCGATGTGGTGAAGTCTTGGAGAAACTACTGGCCAAAAGTAATGCCGCTTTCTAATCTAAGCCCAGAAACAATATCTGGTTGCGCAAAAATCCTTGGTTTGAAGAGGAACTCCTGCCGCCCCTTAAGCAAAGGGTGGCAGAAGTATTCGGTCAGATTCGGTTAAGCGAGGCTTAAAATGCTCTCTGATACGCCGACGAGCGGCCTTAGATGAATGAGCCAAACCGGCCTATTTCAGAGATTGGAAATGATCGTACATACGCGCACGTGTGGCTTGGTCTGGCATACGTCCGCGAGCTGCTCCCAAATTATCTAACATGTTGCGTGGTCTGCTTGTTTCTACCACGGTGCAGGTAATTGCAGGATGTGAAAGCACGTATTTCAAAGCAAACTGCGCCCAGGAGTCACAGTCAAAATCTGCGGCCCATTCCGGTAATTCGTGGCCGGAAGTGATAGTAAAATAAGCGCCGTCGTCCAATGTTTTAAAAACTTCAATGGCACAGACGCCCACGCCCTGGTCTGCGGCCAATGGCAAGATGCGTTCCTCAATTTGGGGTCGAAACATTGAGTAGGATGTCATTAAGAAATCTACATCGTGACTCAGCATGAATTCTTCCAGTACTTCGTTGCTAATTCGATCTGTGGCCTCACTTACTCCGATATAGCGAACCTTACCTTCAGCTTTGGCTTGTTCAAGCACTGGCCAGGTATTTTCTGCATCTCTAAGATTGTGCAGCATCATCACATCGATATAGTCGCGACCCAGATTAGAAATAGTGAGATCTAAATGCTGTTGAGCCGCTTCACGGCCATCAACAGTAATTTTTCCCATTAGGAATAGCTCATCCTGAATACCTAAATCCTGAATTATTTGGCCCAATACCGGAGGATCCGGTCTAAAGAAGGCCGGTGTGTCGATCACGCGACCGCCCGAGTTATACATGGTTTGTATTAGCGCTGCTGCTGCCGAGTTAGTATTGCCTTCAGGAGTGCTATAGAAGAAGTCTGGAGACCCAGATCCAACCATAGGCAGCTGTACATTTGTGCCCGGAATGGGTCTGGACATAATTCCTTCTTGAGCGAAGGTGCCTAACGGTGCAGTGGCAGCAGCGGCAACAGCTGCTGTTTTTGATAAGAATGATCTTCGGCTAACTGGGCGTAACGGATTCATAAATACTTTACCTTAATTAATTTATCAAAAGGCTAGCATCAGTTTTTTTTGTTAGGAAGTCTTTTTACAAGATCCAACAGTTTTATATTCGACAAATCGCTAGGTTTTAGCGCGCCTAATTCGGGCATGGCCCTAGGCGGATAACCAGCCCTCGATAAGCTCAGCCACTAACTTAGGGCAATCCTCCATATGACAATGATGCCCGCCCGGAACCTCAAATTTGGTTAAATCCGAGATGGTTGAACCGGCTTGTTTAAATCGTGTATCCAATTTAAGCATGCCATTTTTGGGCTCTATCACTAAAGTAGGTGCAGTAATTCGGCTGTAGAAGTCTTCGCGCATTTCGTTGTTAATTCGGTAGGCGTACGCGGCTTTTAAGCGTTGATCAGCTCGCCACGTCCAGCCTTTTTCGGATTCCAGCAAAGAGCGTTCGGCTAGCAACTCTGCGCTATGCTTGGAAACAGGTACCAAGCCATCCATTCTCGCTTGAAGCGCCTTTTCTTTAGTGGCGTAGTAGGTACCGGTTCTTCCTGCCAGCGAATAATTGCTTTTCACCGCTTCAGCGAGGGCGTTTGGCATATCCGATAGGGCGTGAGGGAAGGGTTCTATAGAATCAATTAGCACCAATTTATTAACGCGTTCGGGAAAGACTGCAGCGAAGATTGTGCATACGATAGCCCCGCGGGAATGGCCGACCAAATTGATACGGCCGTTGGTTAGTTGCGTTGAGGGCTGCATTGAGAGTTCGTATAGATCTCTAAGCTCTCCAAGAAAGCCGTAACTGCTATCAATGGATCGAAAATCACTTTGACCTTGACCCGCTAAGTCAATTGCCAATAGGTTTATATTTTTTAGAAATGGGCTGAGAACCGAGAAACTTGCCGCATTGTCTAGCCAACCGTGTAGAGCGAGAGATTTTATGTCTGCAGAAGTATTCCAATCCAAGCCAGTAATATTTCGGTCAAAGATCTGATATGAGAGGTTTAAAGGCTTCATTTTATGCAATTTTGGGGCCGCAGGAGTAGAATGATAGGCCATTCTAAACCAAGCCTTAAGATCTCCCTATGCATTGCCCTTTCTGCAATAGAGCAGATACAAAAGTCATCGATTCCCGCCTAGTTGCTGCCGGTGGGCAAATTCGTCGTCGACGCGAATGCGTGACCTGTGGTGAACGATATACCACCTATGAATCGCCCGAGTTGGTGATGCCCTATGTGGTTAAAACTGACGGCACACGCGAGCCCTTTAACGAAGAAAAGCTGCGCGGCGGTTTAATGCGGGCGTTAGAGAAGCGTCCGGTTGATGCCGAGCTAATTGAAGACGCGGTGACCCATATTAAAAATACGCTTCGATCTACCGGAGAGCGGGAGGTGCCGTCTCGACAAATTGGTGAAGCTTTAATGGAAGCGCTGCATGGTCTAGATCAGGTTGCCTACGTGCGATTTGCATCGGTATACCGTCAGTTTGAAGATATTGAAGAGTTTCGGGCTGAGCTCGATAAACTCGAGCTCAGTTAGCAATGAGTGTTACTGATAGTGAGTTTATGGCTCGTGCTTTGCGTCTTGCCGAACGTGGAATATATAGCACTAGTCCCAATCCTAGAGTCGGTTGTGTTTTGGTTAAAAATCAATCTGTTATTGCCGAAGCCTGGCATCAGCGTGCCGGAGAAGGCCACGCTGAGATCTTGGCTCTTGAGCAGGCGGGAGAAAATGCTAAAGATTCGACGTGCTATGCCAGCCTAGAACCCTGTAACCACTCAGGACGCACCGGACCCTGCACCAAAGCGCTGATTGATGCCGGTGTCAGCCGGGTGGTGTATGCAATGGAAGACCCCAACCCCCTAACTGCTGGAGCTGGAGTGGAAACGCTTCGTGCCAAAGGTGTGCAGGTAGATGGGCCTCTAATGGAAAAGGAAGCCGCCAGAATCAATGCTGGTTTTGTAAAACGGATGTCCACCGGCAGACCCTTCGTACGGCTAAAAATGGCAATGAGCCTAGACGGGCGCACGGCAATGTCGGATGGCAACGCATTTTGGATTACTGGTCCTCGTGCCAGGGCAGACGTCCAGAGATATAGGGCGCGGAGCTGTGTAGTATTGTCGGGTTGGAAATCGGTACAAAAGGATAACTCTCAAATGACGGTTCGTCCCGAAGAGTTCGAGCTAGATGAAGAGAATGTCGGTGATCGCCAACCCCTTCGTGTATTAGTTGATTCCCATTTGCAGCTAGATAAGAAAGCCCGATTTTTTCAGGCAGAATCGCCGATATTAGTGGCGAACCTCGAGAGAGAGGGCGCAGGTGACGCTGAGCACATCAAGTATCTTAAAGTGGATGCCGAGGAGAACCATTTGGACTTGGATAACCTACTGGATAAGTTAGGCGAGATGGAGATAAACGAGCTTTTTGTTGAGTCTGGTTCTGAATTGAGCGGTGCATTTATGCGCGCTGGTTTGGTCGATGAGCTTCTGGTTTACGTGGCTCCGAAATTGATGGGCAGTGATGCGCGAAGCCTGTTTGAGCTACCCTTGCAGAAGATGGCGGAATCACTGCCTCTACATATTAAAGAAATTCGGCAAATAGGCGGTGATATTCGAATTACCGCTATGCCGGAGATGGAATAGGGAGGAATAGTAAATGTTTACCGGAATCGTCGCGAGTATTGGCGAATTAACCAAAACTGAGCAAATAGGTGGAGACCTGCGGCTTACTATCGCTACCGGTGGTTTGCCAATGGGTGATGTCCAGCTGGGCGACAGCATTATGAACAACGGGATTTGCTTAACTGTTGTTGAGTATGATCAAGCGAGTTTTGTAGCGGATTTATCTGGCGAGACCCTATCAGTAACTACCGCGGGCAGCTGGCAGGTAGGTACTCGCATTAATCTGGAGAAGTCACTAACCCTAGCTGATAGATTGGGTGGCCATCTTGTAAGTGGTCACGTGGATGGGATTGGGGAAATAATAACGCGCGAATCTTCGTCTCGTGCAGAATCTTTTAGTATTGCAACGCCTGATAGTCTGGCGAAGTACATTGCCCATAAAGGGTCAATTACAGTGGATGGCACAAGCCTTACGGTTAATGCGATTAATGAAAACCGGTTTGATCTAACAATTATTCCCCATACTATGGAAAATACGATTATTGGCGGGTATCAGGCGGGCAAAAAAGTAAACTTGGAAGTTGACTTGTTGGCACGTTATCTCGAACGCTTACGTCAATTCGACAAGGCCTCAGAGTAAAATTGAGACTATGATATTTAATACCACAGAAGAATTAATAAAAGATATTTCCCAGAGCAGGATGGTTATCCTGCTTGACGACGAAGATCGTGAAAATGAAGGCGATATAGTTATGGCGGCCAGCATGGTACGGCCGGAAGATATCAATTTTATGGCACGACATGCCCGCGGTCTAATTTGCTTGACCCTAACCGCTGAGCGTTGCAAGCAGCTCGATTTGTCGCAAATGGTTGAGGACAATAACGCTTCTCACGGAACTAATTTTACAGTTTCTATTGAGGCGGCTGAAGGAGTAACCACCGGAATCTCTGCGCAGGATCGTGCTAAAACGGTTCAAGCAGCAGTCGCTCCAGGCGCTATACCCCGTGACATAGTGCAGCCGGGGCATATCTTCCCATTGACTGCTCAGCCTGGCGGCGTATTAAGCCGAGCGGGGCACACCGAGGCCGGTTGTGATCTGGCGCGTTTAGCTAAGTTGGAACCTGCGGCGGTAATTGTTGAAATCATGAATGACGACGGAAGCATGGCGCGGCAGCCGGATTTACTGAAATTTGCGGCGGAGCACAATTTAAAAATCGGCACGATTGAAGACTTGATTCATTATCGCCTCCGCAATGAAACAACAGTTGAGTGCATTAGGACGCGACAAATTCAGACGGAGTTTGGCGAATTTGAATTACGCACCTATCGTGATATTGCTCGTGACCAAATACATCACGCTATGGTTAAAGGAGAAGTTGGTAATGGCGAGCCTTGTCTGACTCGCGTGCACTTGCCTACTCCACTTAGAGATTTTTACGCGTTGATAGAGCCGGGTACTGAAGATTCGGGCCGTTGGTCTTTACACGGTTCTATGAAAAAAATTGCCGATGAAGGTCGAGGTGTTGTGGTTATCCTTAGCTCTACAATTCCAACGGCGAAAATTGTGGAGCGCCAGCTGGAACGATTATTTGAAGAAGACGATAGATCTCCACCACCCAAAACTTTGCCAAATATGCAAATTGGTGTCGGCTCACAGATATTAAGGGATCTTGAAGTACGCAAGATGCTGCTAATGGCAGCACCCGTTAAATATACCGGGCTTGCCGGCTTTGATCTGGAAGTGATTGATTATGTCGCTTCCGAACTCTCAGACTAAATTTTAGATAAGGATTCTTGGAAATTAAGTAATGAAAACTTTTGAGGCAGACTGCCAATATGCTTCTGGCCGCATCGTCATATTGACGACGCGTTGGAACAGCTTTATCACGGACAATCTATTGAACGGATCCATTAGGGCGCTGACGCGCAATGCGGTACCGGAAGATCAGATAGATGTGGTTCGAGTGCCGGGTGCCTTTGAGTTACCGATGGCCGCGCAACGCGCACTGCGGTCCGGAGACTACGTTGCGTTAATCGCGTTAGGCTGTGTGATTCGAGGCGGAACGCCGCATTTTGAGTATGTTTCTGGAGGTTGTATGAACGGCCTGATGCAGGTGCAGCTGAAGGCAGATGTTCCTGTTGGGTTCGGTGTGCTTACCGTGGATAGTACTGAACAGGCTATTGAACGCTCAGCGGACGATACCAATAATAAAGGCGCTGAGGCAGCATTAGCCATATTGGAAATGATGAATTTACTTAGAAATTTTCAAAAATGAGTTCACCTCTCAATAAAAGGCGTAAGGCGCGGGAGATAATGGTCCAAGCCCTCTATCAGTGGGGCATGGCAGGTCAAAATATATCTACTATCGAAGCGCAGTTTTACGCAGAAAATGATCCCGAAAAAATAGATCAAGACTATTTTCGAGAGGCCTTACGAACTATCACAAAAACGGTTGACGAAATTGACGAAATTATTCGTCCCCTTGCAGACCGAGATCTCGATGATCTCGATCCAGTTTCCATGGCATTGCTTCGTTTGGGAGTATTTGAGTTTAGCCACCGTCCGGATATCCCTTTCAAAGTGGTTATAAATGAAGGAGTAAATTTGGCCAAGCGTTTTGGGCCAACGGATAGCGATAAATATATTAATGGAGTGCTGGATAAAATTGCGCCCGTTCTGCGCAAGGCTGAAGTGGAAACTATGCGCTCGGGTCCCTACAAAGCTGCTGCAAAAAAGCCTGTGAAAAAACCGGTAAAGATCACAGAGAAGAAATCCAAAAAAAAGTCCAGCAAAAAAGCTGATTAGCTGTATCCCCTCAAACTGGATAGCCTTTGCCCTTGAATGAATTTGAGCTGATTAAGAAATATTTTGTCGGGTGGCCTAGTAAGGAAGAAACTCAGCCGCTCCTAGGAATAGGTGACGACGCTGCTTTGGTGGATGTTCCACCAAATAAACATCTAGTTGTTGCAGCAGATACCCTGGTTGCCGGTCGACATTTTCCAGAAGGAGCAGATGCCGCGCAGATCGCTTCAAGAGCTTTGCGCGTAAACTTAAGTGATATGGCCGCCATGGGCGCTATCCCCTTGCACTACACTCTATGCTTGACTCTGCCGGAATCTAACAAGGATTGGTTGGCAAGCTTTGCTGCGCGCCTTAGAGACGAGTCAAGTGAGTTTGGGTGCGCTTTAATTGGTGGTGATACCACCAAGGGTGAGCTTTGTATAAGTCTTCAGATGATGGGTTTGGTAGACTCTGGAAGGGCGCTTAAACGATCTACCGCATCGGTTGGCGACTCGATTTGGGTGACTGGTACCTTGGGAGACGCAGCGGGATATATCGCTTCAGATTTTGCGATTGATGAATCTGTCGCTGCATTGGCCAGTCGCTTTTGGTTGCCTGAACCGAGACTAAAGTTTGCGCAAGCTGCCGAGGCTTACATTGAATCCTGCATTGATGTGTCTGACGGGTTGCTGGCAGATCTGAGCCATATTTGCAGCGCTAGTGGTGTTGCTGCAGAGCTGAATGCAGATAAAGTACCCCTTTCTAAGGAGTTAATCTCACTAGCGGTAGGAAATGCGCTTAACTTGGCTTTAACGGGCGGGGATGACTACGAATTATGCTTTACCGCCAAACTGGACGCAGAACAAAAACTAACAGAATTAGCGGCAGCGGAAAATATCCGTCTGACTAAGATTGGCATCATCTGTGATGGAGTAGGGATAGAATGTCTTGATTCAGAGGGCGGTCGCCTCGCAATTAATCAAAGGGGATATTCACATTTCTAGTGCATCTGTTTCACCCCGCATGTTATTGAACCCTGTGCATTTGTTGGCACTGGGGTTAGGCAGTGGACTTTCTCCAAAGGCGCCGGGAACGGCGGGCACCGTCTTAGCCTTGGTATTACTTTGGTTTGTCGGACCAGATTTCGCACCCTGGCATTGGGTCCTAGCGCTGAGCGCTAGCCTTGTAGGTATCCCGGTTTGTGCGTATTGCTCTAAGGCTCTTGGTGGAGAAGATCATAAGGCGATAGTTTGGGATGAATTTGCAGGTGCTTGGCTATCCATAATGCTTCTGCCATTCAATCTGGTATGGTGGATTGTTGCTTTTCTATTGTTCCGCTTATTTGATATAGCCAAGCCTTGGCCGGTCGGTTGGGCTGACAAGCATTTGCATGGCGGTTTAGGTATCATGCTGGACGATATTCTAGCAGGGCTTATGACTGCTGCGATTCTCTTTATTGTGCAATTATTATTTTTCTAGGACCAGACCTTGATTACTAAACCCACCGAATCCTGCGCGCTTCCGACCCAGTGTGGAGATTTTCGTCTTTACGCCTTTGAAGATACTGAAAATGACAAAGTGCATCTAGGCTTGGTTCTGGGGGAGCTAAATACCGAATCCGCAGTCTTAACCAGAATCCATTCAGAATGCCTTACGGGCGATGCGCTATTTTCCCAGCGCTGTGACTGTGGATCACAGCTTGAGTATGCAATGAAACAAATATCGGAGGAGGGCAGTGGCCTAATTCTCTATCTTCGACAGGAGGGGCGCGGCATTGGGCTGCTCAACAAGATTCGGGCCTATGATCTGCAAGATGAAGGCGCCGATACGGTTGAAGCCAATGAGCGATTGGGATTTGGCGCAGATATGCGCGATTACTCAATATGTGGGCCAATGTTTGAATACTTTGAGGTCAGTAAAGTCCGGCTTTTAACCAATAACCCGCGCAAGGTCTCAGCTCTAGAATCATTGCAAATTGTGATCGAGGATCGTTTACCCATTCATACCGGCCAAAATCCTCACAACGACCATTATTTGAAAATCAAGGCAGGAAAGCTCGGCCATATGGTTGAGTAAGCATTTTCGCGTTTATAGCGATCCCATAACCCCTGCGGTATCGAGCATACGGTTAGAGAAGCCCCACTCGTTGTCATACCAAGCCAATACTTTGACCTGATTTCCCTTCACGCGTGTGAGAGAGAGGTCTACAATCGATGAAGCCGGGTTGTGATTAAAATCAATGCTTACTAGTGGCAACTGATTGGTTCGGAGCACACCCGTAAAATCAAGATCCGCTGCATTTTTAATTATCGAATTAATTTCTTCTACAGAAGTCTTGTTTGTTGATTCAAATGTTAGGTCTAGCAAGGAGACATTGATGACAGGCACACGTACAGCCAAGCCGTCGAGTTTCCCTTCAAGTTCAGGTAAAACCAGAGATACGGCAGAGGCAGCTCCAGTTTTAGTTGGAATTAGAGATTGGGTAGCAGCGCGAGCTCTCATCTTATCTGAATGGTAAACGTCAGATAGTTTTTGATCATTAGTAAAAGCATGAATAGTATTAGCTAAACCTGATTCTATACCTACAGTACGATTCAAAGCCGCTGCCAGTGGAGCTAGGCAGTTGGTAGTGCATGACGCATTAGAAACTATGATGTCTTCTACGCTCAGTTTCTGGTGATTGACCCCGTAAACGATAGTCGCGTCTACGTCTTTACCAGGAGCAGATATTAGAACTCGCTTTGCGCCAGCTGCAATGTGCGCAGAGGCTGATTCTCGGTCAGTAAAGAACCCTGTGCATTCCATGACCACATCGATATCCAATTCAGCCCATGGTAGCTTTGAAGGGTCTCTTTCGCTGGTGCAGGAGATCTGATGGGTTCCAACAGAAAGCTTACCCTCTGCCACCACAACCTTCTGGGAAAGCGTTCCGTGCACACTGTCATATTGCAATAAGTGCGCGTTCATATCTGTGCTGCCAAGATCGTTGATAGCAACAATTTCTAATTTGGAACTGCTTTGCTCCAACCAAGAGCGCAATACGTTTCGTCCGATACGACCAAAGCCGTTTATGGCAACCTTTGTCATTATTGATCCTAATCACAATATGTAAGTGAATTACATTATAGGGTGATGAGTGTAATAAAAGAAGATAGTATTTTTTTTTGAGATGAAAGGCTTTTTGTTTGCGTTAGGTAGGAAAATAAAAGTCTGATCGGAAACTTTGTCCCTCAAGAGACTGTAAATTTAGCTTCGAGTGTCTTGCAGGTTGGTTTTGATTGCTTTGATATTTTTTTCGACTTCATCACCCAGTTGCAACGCCATTTTGGTAGCCAGTATATCTACCAATGCAAGGTGGATTATGCGAGATGTCATAGGCGTAAACAGATCGGTATCTTCTGCGGTAACTGCGTTTACCACTACTCGGCAGTGCTCTGCTAGTGGCGTGCCGCTTCGGGTTAAGCCTATGGTTCTGGCACCGGACTTTGTTGCCAAAGCAGCACTTTCAACTATTGCTTTGGTGCGACCCGTATAAGAAATAAATACCGCACTGTCATCCTTAGTCAGCATTGAACACATCATCCGCTGATTGATAAAATCCGTGTGAGCTACTACTGGTATGCCAAAACGCGCAAACTTGTGCTGTGCGTCCAGTGCAACGGGGCCGGAGGCTCCCATACCAAAGAAGTAGATACTTTTACTACTCATCAGCAAATCAGTCGCTTCTTCTATGGACGCTGGGGAGGTTGCCTGACCTATGCTGTGGACACTTTGTTCGATGGAAGAGAGGATTTTATTGATTACAGTTCGGGTATCGTCAGAGGCTTCCATATTTTCTGAAAACATATGGGACCCGCGCGAAATTTCTTGGGCAAGTTTTAGCTTGAAGTCTGGATAGCCGTTGCAACCCAATTTACGACAAAGACGGTTAACGGTTGGCTCACTAACTTCAGCCTCGGTAGCCAAACGTGCAATAGACTGGTGAATTGCCGCTTGCGGATCTCGCAGGACCACAGCCGCAATCTTCACATCAGATTTGCTCAATTTGTCGGTTTTACCCTCGAGACGGTCGAGCAGTTGTGTCATGTTCAAAGCCATTATTCCGTAACTTAATTACGTAAGTTTATTACATAAATGTGGTAACAACCTATCGCTATTAATTAATCCAGCACCAAGCCAAGCAGGTTTTTTGTAGAGCTATCTAGACCCAGCGACCCAAAATCTCCCGATTCAATGATTTCTTGGTAGGATTTTGCCAATTCTTTTCCAAGCTCTACTCCCATCTGATCAAAGACATTAATTTCCCAGAGAGTTCCAGAGACAAAGGAGCGGTGCTCGTAGAATGCTATTAAGGAGCCAAGAGATTCGGGGTTGAGCGCATCCAAAACTATGGTGGTTGAAGGCCGGTTCCCGCTAAAGGTTTTAGAGCGAGAAAGCAGTTGTTTTTGTTCGGTCGAAATTGAGTCATCAGTAAGCCTTGCTGCAGCCTCTTCAGTGGTCCGGCCTTTCATTAGGGCTGCACTCTGAGCGAAGCAATTTGCGAGAAGACACCTATGGTGCTCATCTAAATCGTGTTCTGCTTTAAGCACAGCAATAAATTCTGTTGGAATAAGGTGAGTGCCTTGGTGTACTAGCTGAAATACCGCATGTTGTGAATCTGTGCCTACCCCCCCCCATAGAATGGGAGAGCTTTGCCAGTTTATTTCGGTACCTTCGCTGGAGATATTTTTACCATTGTTTTCCATCTCAAGCTGTTGCAGATATTGCACTAACACAGACAAGCGACTGTCATAGGCGAATAACGCCCGAGTAGGTGCACCCCAGCTATTTCCATACCAAAGATCGAGCATCGCGGCTATTAGGGGGATATTCTCCTGTGCAGGTGCTTTAGCGAAGTGATTGTCCATTAGCTCGGCACCGGCTCGCATTGATTCAAAGGCTTGCTTGCCCAATACAATAATGGCGACAAGGCTTACAGATGACCAGATTGAATAGCGGCCACCCAACCCTTCAGGAAAGGTCATGATGCTAGATTCTGATATGCCAAATGCCTTAGCCTGATCTGGCGCGGCGGTTACGGCCGCCAATTGTTGGAATGGGCTGTCCACTCCTGCATCGCTCATCCATTGCATTAGCGCACGCGCGTTGGACAGCGTCTCTGTGGTCGTAAAAGTTTTGGACGCGACAATCACCAGCGTTTCAGCAGGGTCGCAGGCATCCATTACCGGTTTTAAGGCATGCCCATCAACATTTGCTACGCAATGGGTTTCAAAATCTGATTCCAAACCAAAGGCTAAGGTGTCTAACAGAAGCTGAGGTCCCAGCGCAGAACCACCAATTCCCAGATGAATAATATAACGGTACGGTTTGCCGTTCTGAGCCCGAACTTCTCCCGATCGAACGTTTTCCGCGTAGCTATAGCAGGCATCTCGCTGGGCGAGTATTTCAGCGGCAACGATATTGCCTTCTGAATCTTTAGGAATAGGGTTTGTTGCTCGAACTGCGGTATGCAGAGCGGGGCGGCGCTCTGTTGAATTTACGATGCCACCGCTAAGCAATTGATCTCGTTTTTCGAATAGAGCGGTATTGCCGGCCAGTTTTTCAAATGCAGCTAACACATCGGCGGTGATATGGGTTTTGGAGAAATCGAATTTCAACTGGCCGAGTTCAAAGCAAAATTCTTGGAAGCGTGTTGGATTTTCAACAAAGAGAGAATTTAGACTGGTTAATTGGGCATTAGTTGCCGTCTCAAATAGCGGTGAGAACCTCTGTGGCTCCTTTAACTGAGGTCGTTTTTTCCCAAACATATATTCTCCTAGTGCTAACAAACTAAAAACTACTTGGCTGGCTATATATCGCCTGAGTTAATGTGCGCCATTGCTTGTTTGCAGAGAGTTTCAATTTTGTCCCAGTTTCCCGCCTTAACTTCATCTGAAGGCAATATCCAGGAACCACCAGTGCAAAGGATACTAGGTAATGCTAAATAGCGGTTTATATTACTTAGGTTAATGCCACCAGTTGGACAAAAACTAATTTGCGGAAAGGGTGCAGAGAGAGATTTGATTAGCTCGTAGCCATTTATAGCCTCAGCCGGAAATACTTTGAAAAAATCGTAGCCATATTCCAAACCTAGCAAGATATCGGATGCACCAGAGATTCCGGGTAGTAGGCTCAGTTCATAGTCTCTTGCCGCGTCTAGAAGGGTCGGAGTCATGCCCGGCGATACGGCAAAATCAACCCCTAGCTCTGCAACCTCTTTTACGTCGGAGACTGAGGTTAGTGTTCCTACGCCCAGAACTATATCAATGCCCGAATCCTTAACAGCTTGAGTGGCTTCAAACGCTAACTCTGTACGAAGAGTGATTTCAATGGCATTCACACCACCGGCTACTAAAGTTTTAGCCAATTCCACAGTGCCTTCTGCGCTGTAGGGAGTTACTACGGGTACAAGCTTAATAGAGCGAAGTTTATCTTTAAGTAGGGACATCTATTTATGATCCAAAAAGGAGAATTATTTATGTAGAAATTAGAAGGGTTACATTTCTAAAGGATTAACAGTAGCGGCACCTTTTTCTGCTGCATCCACGATTTGACGAAAGCGCGAAAATAACGGTCGGCCAAGATTTTCTGGCGCGGCGTTTTGCACAGCGGCTGTTCTTGAATCTAGTTCTGATACAGAAACCTTAAGCTCTAGTTCTCCATTTTCAGTATCCAGCCGGACAATATCGCCATCCTGAATTTTTCCGATAAGACCGCCCATTAACGCCTCGGGGGAGAGATGAATAGCGGCGGGAACTTTGCCTGATGCGCCGGACATTCTTCCGTCTGTAACTAAGGCAACCTTATGGCCACGATCTTGGCATATGCCTAGAAAAGGCGTCATCTTGTGCAGTTCAGGCATGCCGTTGGCCGCGGGGCCCTGGAATCGAACAACCACAATTACATCTTTATATAATTCGCCGGCTTCGAATGCCTTTTTGACTTGCTCTTGTGAACCGAAAACTTGTGCTGGAGCTTCAATAAAGCGGAATTTCGGATCCACAGCGGAAATCTTGATTACCGCCTTGCCCAAATTGCCCTTTAGTAGTTTTAGCCCACCATCTGCTTGAAAGGGCTTTGCAAGCGTTGCAATTACGGAGGTATCTCCGCTGATTTCAGGTAGCTCAACCCAGTGCAGGTTTCCGGATCCATCTAACTGGGGTGATTTCTCGTATTGGTCCAGTCCAGTCCCGACGATGCTCACAACATCTTCATTGAGGAGGCGGCCACGGCGCAGTTCTCTAACTACCATAGGTAACCCGCCGGCGGCTTCAAAGTGATTCACATCAGCTTGGCCATTTGGGTATATGCGAGCAAGCAGGGGTACCACGGAAGAAATTTCGTCAATATCTTCCCAGGTTAACTTGATGCCGGCAGAGCGTGCGATGGCAACCAGATGCAAGGCGTGGTTAGTGGAGCCTCCTGTCGCAAGTAATGCTGCTATAGCATTTACCAATGATTTTTCCGTTAACACATCATAGAGCGGACGATAGCTTTTGCTGTCGTAAGAGCAGTCCAAAGCGGCCCCCACGGCTGCCTCTGTAAGTGCATTTCGGAGGGGGTTTCCGGGTTGCACAAAAGATGAGCCCGGAAGCTGCACTCCGAAGAGTTCCATTAATACTTGGTTTGAATTCGCGGTTCCGTAGAAGGTACAGGTGCCAGGGCTGTGATATGAGGCCGATTCGACGGCGAGCATTTCAGTAGTGTCGATTTTTCCTTCGGCAAATTTTTGCCGTTGAGCAGCTTTTTCTTTGTTAGGTAATCCAGAAGACATTGGGCCGGAAGGCACAAATACCGCTGGCAAATGACCAAATTCCAGTGCACCCATCAGCATACCAGGCACAATTTTGTCGCATATGCCAAGAAAGAGATTAGCGTCAAACATATTGTGACTAAGCCCAATGGTAGTAGCCATGGCTATCACGTCGCGGCTAAACAGACTTAGTTCCATGCCCGCCTGGCCTTGGGTTACACCGTCGCACATTGCCGGCACACCAGACGCTATCTGCGCTGTTGCGCCTAACTTGTGGGCATGGGCCTTAATATAATCAGGGTAGTCTTTATAGGGTTGATGTGCCGATAGCATATCGTTGTAAGAAGTAGTGATGCCAAGATTCGGCGCTTTTTCTGAAGCGATATCCTTTTTATCCTGTTCAGAGCATGCGGCAAAAGCATGGGCAAGATTGCCACAAGAAAGCTTTTTTCGAGGTGGGTTTTGTTTTTGAGTACTGCGCATGCGCTCCAGATATTTCTGGCGCGTAGATTCGCTGCGATCAATTATCTGCTGAGTGACTTTGGTAATAACTGGATTCATTTCTTGCTCGCTAGGCCGCGCAATATAAAGTGACAGGTACAATATCTTGGTGAATAAAGTGGCTAATGGGGTATTGATCTTGGGCTTCTTCCACAATAGCTTCGATTATCTTCCATTTATCTTGACCAATAATATGAATAGCCAAAAAATCGGTTTTTAGAAGCTGTGGAAGAGTCTGAGTAATACGCATATGAGGAGCTGTTAGGGGATCTGTTGCCAGGCTAAGCCTTTTACTATCTGGAGATAGTGCCAAATGTTTTTCTTTGGCTTTCGGAAATATGGAGGCGGTGTGCGCATCAGCGCCCATTCCAAGAATAACAACATCGTATCTAGGGAAATGCTGTGACAGTTTGTGCTCAGCCGCTTCCGCCTGATCCATCGAAGAGCCTTCTTCGCAAGAAAGTGAGATAAAGCTAGCGGTGGAAGCGTTATTTTTTAAAAGATGCGTTTTTACCAACAAGGCGTTGCTATCGGGGTGTGTTTCAGGAACACATCGATCATCAACCAAGGTAACTTTCACTTTTGCCCAATCTAGCTCTTGATTGGATAGATATTCAAATACAGATATCGGAGAGGATCCTCCTGAAACAGCTAGGCGAGCTTCGCCCTGATTGGCAATCGCTTCAGACAGCTTAGCCAGGATATCGTTACTAAGCCTTTGCGTGAGCGTGCTACTATTTTTTTCACGAACAATCTTTATTGTCATCGGCTCAGTTCCGTCCACTCTCTGTTATCACGTGCAATAAGCACAACAGCTTGAGATGGACCGTTAGTCCCGGCGGAATAGGGGTGCGCCTTAGAGTTGGCCATTTCCCAATTTGCCCGGATTTGGTCAATCCATTTCCAGGAAGCAACCACTTCCTCGCTGCTAACAAATAGTGTTTGGTCTCCTCGCAAAACTTCTAATAAAAGTCGAGCGTAGGCGTCAAAGCTATGTTTACGGTTGGCATCTGGCTCTTGCAGATTTAAATCGAGTTCTTCCAAAGGAAGTTCACCAAGCCCAGGTTGCTTGTTCAAAAACCTAAGTTGTACGCCGTCATCTGGCTGTAGACGAATATGCAGACTATTGCCGGGAAGGGTGACTGATTGAGCGGCAAAAATGCTGTGCTTTGGTTTTTTGAATTGGATAACAATTTCAGCACAACGCGAGGTCAAGCGTTTGCCGGTACGAAGATAGAATGGGACGCCCGCCCACCGCCAATTGTCGATTTCAGCTTTGATGGCCACAAAGGTTTCGGTAATTGATTCTCGTTCTCTACTTATTTCTTCTTGATATCCGCGAGCGAGTTCGCCATCAGCTGTTCCGGCTGCGTATTGGCCGCGAACAGTTTTGGCATTTATCTCATCCAGTGTGATTGGTTTGAGAGATTGGATAACCTTAAGTTTTTCAGAGCGAATTGTGTTCGCGTTTTTATTTGCTGGAGGCTCCAAAGCGATAAGGCAAAGAATTTGCAATAAATGGTTTTGCACCATATCTCTAAGAGCACCGATCTCGTCGTAGAACTCATGGCGATCTTCAACCCCTACAGTCTCTGCAACGGTAATTTGCACGCTATCAATATGGTCGGAGTTCCAGATGGAGCTAAATATTACGTTGGCAAACCGCAGAGCCAGAAGGTTTTGTACGGATTCTTTACCGAGGTAGTGATCAATACGATACACCTGATTCTCATTGAAAATACTAGCCATCTGGTTATGAATTTCGGTAAAGGAGTTACAGCTTGTACCTAAAGGTTTTTCCACCACTACGCGGGTTGAAGGAACAACAAGTCCTGCAGCGTGCATGGCTCTGCAAACGCCATCAAATACCTTTGGTGGTATGGCAAAATATACGATTAGCTGAGTTTTTTCGAGGTCAACTTCTTTGCTGAAGGCCTTTAAATCATCGGTGCTAGTGGCATCTCCAGTGATAAAGTTTAACCGGCTAGAAAAGCTGTCCCAGTGAGCACTATCAAGTTGGCCAGATCCCGCCAAGCGTTTATTCACCGCATTGAGAATTACGCTGCGATCTTTTGCAGATCTCGATAAACCAGTAATACATTCAACTTCCCCCAGCTCCCCTGCCGATTCTAGGGAGAAGAGCGCAGGATATAGTTTGCGAATGGCGAGGTCGCCATCACCACCTATAATAAGAATGTGAGTCTTTGTAGCCGACAAGTTTCAGTTCCTCTTTTGCGGGACAACTGGAGTATGCGCTGACATTATTGTAATTATATTACATATTTAATGATAAAGTGTAAATTAGATACATTTTATGTCATCAGTTCTAAAAAAGCCTTTTAAAACCTGCTCTACTCTAAAGAGCATAGAATATATTTACTTCAAAATCATTAGCTTATGGAGCAGTCGAGCTTGTCTATAGGCCTTTTTGTCGCAAAAGTTGGCGGCAGCCCAGCAGGCCCATCTGTTGTTCGAGGCAAATCGCTAAAGAAATTTCCGAGCAGAGACCGCTAAACCGACCTTTGTCTGCAAAGATTTTGCGGAATTTTTTCTGATCCAAATAGGGCGTTAGTTTTAGCGCCGCACCACCAGATATATAAAGCCCGCCTTTGGCGCCAAACGTTAAGGCAATATCGCCAGCATAGGCGGCTAGGATATCCCAGAAGTCAGCTATGGAATCCAGTGCCACTTGGTCGCCATTTTCTGCGGCCTTGGTTATATCGCTCGGCTTAGTCGAGGCATCGTTTTCGATACCGATTTCGGATTGATTGAACAGATAGATATTCACAAGTCCAGGGCCGGATAGAAAACGCTCAACCGAGACTCTCCCAAATTTTTTGCGGGTAAAACGCAATAATTTCTCTTGATGCCTAGAAGTTGGAGCAAAGGCTATATGTCCCGCTTCTGAAGGGATGACCTGACCATTTTCCATAAGCGCACCAACTCCAGTGCCGGTGCCTGGGCCTACCAGAGCTTTAATAGAATCAGGTTGCGGACGGATTTCGTCGAACCAATCGAATTCTGCTTCGTTTAATGCCGCTAACGCTAGTGCCTGCGCAGAAAAGTCGTTTAACAGATAGACAGGTGCTTCGAACACAGTTTTCAGGTCTTTTGGATCAACCACCCAATCATTATTTACAAAGCTAAATGTGCCGCCTTCGACAGGTCCGGGCACTGCGAGGCATATGCCGGCCAATTCAATTTCGACATGCAGCTGGAGGTAACCCGTTATAACTTCTTCCAGCGAATTTCCCGTATTACAGGGGTAAACACACAGATCTTTGATTTCTTTGTTGGCACTAGAACATAGCGCCATTCGCGCGTTAGTGCCGCCGATATCTGCGATCAAATAATTGTGATTCATTGGGTGGCCTGAAATTCTCGTTAAACTAGCTAGTCCATGGAGGGAGGGTTTTGTCTACCAAGTGGCCCGCAATCTTAGCGTGTACAGGAAGTCCATTTTTCCAGGGAGTAGATGCCTCACCCTTTATGAGGGCGGCAAGGTAGGTTCTTGCCTGCTCAGTTATTCCAAATCCGTCCTCGCGGATATATTCGGCGGGCAGCACCTTTTCCACATTGGCTATTTGGTCAAGAGGTACGGCCTGTATCTCCCAGCTATAGGGGTTGTCACTGGTCCGCACTATTGATGGCATAACCGCGTTTTTGCCTTGAATCGCGTATTCAACCGACTTTTCACCCACTGCCAATGCGTGATCTAAATCTGTTTGGGAAGAAAGATGTCTTGCGGAGCGCTGTAAATAGTCCGCCAGCGCCCAATGGTACTTTAGGCCAAGCTCCTCTCGAATCATGGTGGCAATAGTGGGGGCAACTCCGCCAAGTTGCTTGTGCCCGAAAGCATCAACGGTTCCGGCTTCGGCTAAAAAATTACCCGCTGAGTCTTGGACCCCTTCGGAGGCAACAATTATGCAGTGTCCCTGATCGTCTACGGATTGCTTAACCTTGGCTAAGAAAGTAGCTTTCTCAAATGCAACTTCCGGGAAAAGAATAATATCCGGGTTTGCTAGCCCACCTGCGGCCGCTATCCAGCCGGCATGCCGGCCCATCACCTCCAGAATAAAAACCTTAGTTGAGGTTGCTGCCATTGAAGCGACATCGGCTCCGGCTTCTAAAGTGGATACCGCGACATACTTGGCGACGCTACCAAATCCCGGACAGCAATCAGTAATGGGCAAATCGTTGTCTACGGTTTTTGGAACGTGAATTGCCTGCAATGGGTAGCCAAGTTTTTCGGCGATCTGGGAAACTTTCAAACAGGTGTCTGCTGAATCGTTACCGCCGTTATAAAAGAAATAGCCAATATCGTATGCACGGAAAACTTGAATTAAACGCTCATATTCAGCAGGGTCTTCCTCAAAGTTTTTTAGCTTGTAACGGCAAGAGCCAAAGGCGCCGCCGGGCGTATGCATTAAAGCAGCAATAGTTGAATCACTTTCTTGGCTGGTGTCGCAGAATTCCTCTCTGAGAGCGCCGAGAATGCCATTTTTCCCCGCATAGACTTTGGCGATCTGATCTGGGTATTTTTTTGCGGTTTGAATTACTGCCGCCGCAGACGCATTTATAACCGAGGTGACTCCGCCAGATTGTGCGTAGAAGGCGTTTTTTGCGGGCATAATACGTCCTTGAAATAATAGAGCTTTGCTAAGCGCGCAATGATAGCGAAAATAGCGAGCTCTTACATGGGCCATTCGTCGCATTTTTGGCAAATATTTGCGATGAAAAATCCCTTTATTATCTGCAGAGATATTGATGCATATTCATATTCTAGGTATTTGTGGGACATTTATGGGTAGCTTGGCTCAGCTCGCTAAGCAGTCTGGTATGCGAGTCACCGGTTGTGACGCAAACGTATACCCACCTATGAGCACCCAGCTTGAGTTAACAGGTATAGAACTTGTGGAAGGATTTGGGCTTGATCAGCTTGAATTGCATCCTGACATTTGGGTCATAGGGAATGCGCTTAGCCGAGGTAATCTCTTGGTAGAGGCGATTCTCAATCGGGGTGAAAAATACGTTTCAGGACCGGAATTTTTAGCTGAGCAGGTGCTGCCGGGGCGACATGTTTTGGCTGTTTCAGGTACTCATGGAAAGACTAGCACTGCAAGCATGCTTGCCTGGATTCTTGAATATGCAGGTCTTAACCCCGGGTTTTTAATAGGTGGTGTGCCTGACGATTTTGGCGAGTCGGCCCGCCTAGGGCAGGGCCAATATTTTGTTGTTGAAGCGGATGAATATGACACGGCCTTTTTTGATAAACGTTCAAAGTTTGTTCACTATCGTCCTAGAACCTTGGTCATCAATAACCTCGAATTCGACCACGCCGATATTTTTGAAAACCTGCAGGCAATTCAGCGACAGTTTCACCATCTAATTCGAACTATCCCGCAGCAGGGAAGTATTTATTTTCCCAGCGCGAGTGCTGCAATCAATGAAGTGCTGGAAATGGGCTGCTGGTCGAGCAAAAAAGCTCTGAGCTTTGGTGAATCAATTACTCAAGTAGAATCAGGTTGGCGGGCAGTTGCGACCAGCGCAGATTTTAGTGAGTTTGAAGTCTTTAAAGCTGGGCAAAGTAAAACCACTGGGGCTAGTGTTCAGTGGAATCTTATCGGCGAACACAATATGCAGAACGCATTGGGTGCTATTGCCGCTGCATCCGATGCTGGGGTCGATGCTGCAATCAGCACTGGAGCTTTGGCTGAATTCAAGGGTGTTAAACGGCGCTTGGAAATTATTGCCAAGTCGGAGAACATCACTTTGTATGATGATTTCGCTCATCACCCGACCGCAATAAAAGCCACGCTAGAAGGGCTAAGGGCGAAGGTAGGCACAGACAAAATTATTGCGGTCATTGACCCGCGTTCAAACTCTATGAAGCTGGGCACTCATAAAGATGAACTCGCTAATTCTGTGGAAAATGCAGATCAGGCAATCTGGTTTCAACCCGATAATATCGGCTGGTCACTCTCAGAAATATTGTCGTTAAAGGATTTGGTTTTTTCGGAGATTGACCAAATTCTTTCACAAGTTTCAGAGCAAACGGGTGGAGTGGAAAAAGCACATGTATTGGTGATGAGTAACGGCGGTTTTGCCGGCATTCATCAGAAGCTAATAAATTCTCTCAGTCTGAATTCATAGAAATAAGTATATGAATATCAAGTTGTTAAAAGGGTTTGAAAATATCTATTCATTGTTGGTGCTTAAACGGCCAATATTTGCGCTACTACTTATTCTTGCTGTTGTTGCGCTGGCGTCGATGGGTTTGCCCAATGTAAAACTCGACGCATCATCTGACTCTCTAACCCTTGAGAGCGATAGAGCGATAGATTTTTTCCGAGAGATTAATGATCGCTATAGTTCAGGTTCGATATTGGTAGTGACCTATCAAGTTGATGACGATCTTTATAGTGCTCAGTCTTTGGCAACGCTCAAATCTTTACGCGATGAACTCGCGGAATTGGATCGCGTTGCAAGCGTTCAATCGATAGTTGATGTGCCTCTTTTATACAGCCCCATTGTAGGCTTAAGCGGCCTTTCTTTGGATTTGCCGACCCTATTGGAACCGGGTGTCGACCTGGATCTGGTAAGGCAAGAATTCCATCTAAATCCCATATACAGAGATACATTAGTAAGCCCCGATAATAAAACTACGGCAGTGATTATCAATCTGGAAGTTGACCGCCAGGGTATCGACCTTGTGCGAGAACGCGATGCTTTATTGCTGGAACAAAATCAATCGGAGCTTAATGACTCTAAGTTACAGCGTTTAGAGCTTGTAAGTTCCGAATATCTGGAACATCGCACCTTGGCAACCGCGAGAGATAGCGAGCGGGTGGAGCAGGTGCGTGCCATCGTCGAAACTTATCGAGACCGCGCAAACCTCTTTGTTGGTGGGGCCGATATGGTAACGGCAGATATGCTGACCTTTATCCGCAGCGATATGATCAATTTTGGATTGGGCATTTTTGCCTTCATTATCGCGACTCTGATTATTATTTTCCGTCAACCGAAGTTAGTTATTTTGCCGGTGCTCAATTGCGCCTTTAGCCTTATGATAATGTTGGGGTTTTTGGGCTGGATAGATTGGCGCCTCAGCGTAATATCTTCAAATTTCACCTTGATACTGATGATCGTCACTTTGGCCTTATCGGTGCATCTAATAGTGAGATTTCAGGAGGTATGCCGAAACAATCCCGAAAGTCCTCTTGAAGATCGCGTTCGTACAATGGTCTGGACTATGTTGCGACCATGCTTTTATACCGTGTTAACCACCATAGTTGCCTTTGTTTCATTAGTGGTTAGTGATATTCGTCCGGTCATAGATTTCGGCTGGATGATGACTATTGGAATATGTATTGCCTTAATTCAGACCTTCTTTCTTATTCCAGCGGGCCTAATGATTATGGGCGGTAATTACCATGGAGGCAGTGAAAAAGAGCCTCAATACACTTTGGTTTTTGCGCGCATCGCCGATCGACGGTCCGGCCTGGTATTTGGCATGGCGCTTATTTTTGCCCTGGTATCCGTATACGGCTTGAGCCGGCTGACGGTTGAAAACCGCTTTATTGATTACTTTAAATCTACCACTGAGATCTATCAGGGAATGGAAGTAATAGACCGTAATTTGGGCGGCACAATGTCACTGGATGTAATTATTGATGCGCCTGCTGGTTGGAGTGACAGGCCAGAAGTGGTTCAAGTTTCTGATAGTTTTAGCACCGATGAGGCAGACCTCTTTGGTGGCGATGGCTTTGGAGATGGCGAGTATCTCTTCGCGGACGACCCCTTTGATGATGATCTTTTTGCAGAAGACGATTTATTTGCGAGTGATGGATTCGGCGACGAGAAAATGGCCGATGCAGAAGAGTTTAGCTATTGGTGGAATCGTACAGAAATTTCTACCATTGAGGCAATGCACTCCTATCTGGAATCCCTGCCCGATGTTGGTAAGGTTAATTCTCTAGCGACTGCGACAGAAATGGCGGCTGATCAGACTGGCTCGGCTCTAAATGATATTGAACTGATATTTCTGCGAAAGAACCTGGGTTCTGATCTGGAAGATACGCTTATTAATGCCTATCTAGATGACGAGATTGGTCAAACTCGAATTGCTACCAGAGTAAAAGAAACTGGTGACGAACTTCAACGCGACGCCTTAATCACCCAAGTGCAGGAATACGCCGTGCGAGAACTGGGCTTGGCACCCGAGCAGGTGCGGGTTACCGGATTAATAGTTTTATATAACAATGTTTTGCAGAGTCTTTTTGGGTCGCAGATTCAAACTTTGGCAGCGGTTTTTTTTGGGGTAATGCTAATGTTTTCGCTGTTATTCCGGTCGATCCCGATTTCTCTAATCGCTATAGTGCCCAACTTTTTGGCCGCAGGAATTGTGCTTGGCGCGCTGGGTTTGTTCGGAATTCCTTTGGACCTAATGACCATTACTATCGCCGCAATCTCTGTTGGCATGGGAGTGGATAATTCGATCCATTATATCCATAGATTTAGAACCGAATTGGCGGTTGACGGTGACTATCAAGCGGCGATGCATCGTTCCCATGCAACCATTGGTCGAGCGCTTATTTATACCGCCACAACCATAATTGCGGGCTTTTCCCTACTGTCTTTGTCCAACTTTATTCCTTCGATTTACTTCGGGCTGTTCACTAGCTTAGCAATGGTTGCAGCGCTATTGGGATCATTGACCTTACTGCCGGCGATGTTGGTTCTGTTTAAACCTATGCGCTAGATTCGGCTATTTCGAGTAGCCAAATAATTTTCGTTCAACCATTAAATTAAGCACTTTCTCAGGGAGTTGTGCTTCCCAGTCGCGGGGGTCCTGCGCCGGTGCTTGCGCAAGATTTATATTTCAGTGTGTTGTCTGATACCACTGACGCTTTTAATGTTAAGCGAGGTGCAGTATTTCCGATATAGAAATTTATGATCAAATTCCAGCATTTACTGAATTGACGGAACTGTTGGATAGCAGTTGTAATTACACTGGACCTGCAGCAGCGTCGCTAACGCAATTGTTCCGCCTATCATTATGACTAGCTGTTCTTTAGAGATTCCCGCTGGATGAAGCAATGCGCTTGGCTATAGCGGTTCTCTGCTTTGGCAGTTAACAGCAGCTTTTCAGCCAGGCAAGTCGGGGTTAATTGTATGTACGGTAGATGTGGAATAGAGGGCTGGTTGAATTAGGCTTTGCCTTTCATTTTTGCTACCCACCAACGCAGGCCAACAAAAAGAAACCGCCAGTCTCTAAAAAATTCCGGTGGCTTGCCCTCATAAGCGTGACCCACAAATTGCATAATCCAGCCTAATAAAAATAGGAGGATTCCAATCCAGAGGGCTGTAGCCGAGAATATGCCAGCAATAAGCAGCAGTATCGACACCACGATCATGGGAATGCCAAGGCTATGATAAAGCCTATTTTTTGGGTGCTGATGACTCTCTGCATACTCGGCGATCCAGTCGGCCCAGCTTCTTCCAAAGAATGTTTTCATCGCGCAAGCGTAACAGAAGAGCGGTTTAAGTTGAAAACCCTCAAATTTACCCAACTTAGTAGTCAGTTCCCCAAGATAATTAATATAAGGACCCGCTATGCCTCCTAGCACTAGAGAAGCACCGGAAACAGCCTGGTCTGGTGACTGGAAAATTGTAAAAAGCCTAATTCCATACTTGTTGGAGTTTCCGACAAGAGTGTTTTTTGCAATGGCATTTTTAGTATTGGCCAAAGTCGCCAATGTTATTTTACCTATTATTCTTAAAGGCATAGTTGACGGCTTAAGCACTGGCGCAGCCCTGAGCCTAGATACAGCCCAGCTGATTTCCCTGCCATTAGCCCTGCTAATTGCCTACGGATTACTGCGTTTTAGCACTACATTTTTTGGCGAAATCCGAGACGTTATATTCAGCCGCGTAGCCGAGCGAGGTATGCGTCGAATTGGGCTTAAAGTTTTTAGCCATTTACATACTTTGGATTTGGATTTTCACCTTTCCCGAAAAACTGGCGGGCTGTCCCGAGATATCGAAAGAGGCACTAGTGGTATCGCATTTTTACTGCGATTTATGCTCTTTAATATTATTCCTACGCTGCTGGAATTGGCGCTTATTTGTGGAATCTTATGGTTTAATTACAGCATCTGGTATGTGGTAATTACGCTAATTGCTGTGGTCTCCTATATTGGTTTTTCTGTGGTGGTTACCGAGTGGCGGTTGCGCTTTGTGCGTGCTGCCAATCAGATGGATAACAAATCCAATACCAGAGCTATTGATAGCCTATTAAATTTTGAAACGGTCAAATATTTTGGCAATGAAAAGTATGAATCAGAGCTCTACGACGGTCAGCTATCAGAGTGGGAGCAGGCCCGTTTAAAAAACCGCTATTCTTTATTTGCGCTTAACTCAGGCCAGGCGATTATTGTCGCTCTATCTATGACCTTAATGATGGTTTTGGCGGCCAGTGAAGTAGTTAGTGGTGCGATGACAATCGGCGATCTAGTTTTGATTAATGCTTATATGATACAGCTATTTATCCCATTGAATTTCCTAGGGTTTGTTTATCGAGAGATAAAAAACTCAATGGCAAATATCGAGCAAATGTTTAGATTGATTGATACTAATCCCGGCATATCCGATGCACCAGGCGCTTCTCAGCTGGAAGCCAATGGTGGCGCGGTGCGATTTGAAAATGTTGGTTTTGGCTACAAAGAAAACCGAACAATTTTGAAAGATGTTTCTTTTGAAATTCCCGCTGGCAAAAAGGTCGCTATTGTTGGCCCAAGCGGATCCGGGAAATCGACAATAGCGAGACTGCTATTTCGATTTTACGACGTACAGAACGGCAATATTTTTGTCAACGAGCAACCAATTACCAAGCTGACTCAGGACAGCTTGCGCAAAGCAATTGGAGTGGTGCCTCAGGACACGGTTTTGTTTAACGGCAGCATTCGTTACAACATCGGATACGGCGATACCGATGCAAATCAAGAACAGATTGAAGCAGTGGCAAAATTGGCAAATCTTGAGACGTTTATTGAGCAGTTACCTGAGGGTTACGATACGGTAGTTGGAGAGCGTGGTCTCAAGCTTTCAGGCGGCGAAAAGCAACGTATAGCCATCGCCAGAACCTTGTTAAAGAATCCAGTGATTATGGTTTTTGATGAGGCTACTTCTTCGCTAGATTCCACTGCCGAAAAGGCCATTTTGGGTGCTCTGCATAAGTCTGTAAAAAATCATACAACCTTAGCCATTGCGCACCGCCTTTCAACCATTATCGATTCGGATGAGATATTGGTTTTAGATCTGGGCGAAATAGTTGAGCGCGGATCGCACCGCGAGCTGCTAGAGCAGCGGGGTCTTTATGCAGAACTTTGGGAAGATCAGCAGGAAGAAGTAGAAGCGTAACCTCATAGATTTGGGTCCAAATTGATATCTAGACTAATAGACTGGAGGTCAGTTTCCGATGTATTGGCGTCAGCGATAAGATCTAAGGGAGCGGAATCAAGGGTTAAAATTATCATGCCAATTGTAAGCGCAAGGCTTAGGATGGTGTAACGAATAGCCCCAGCACACATAGGCTAACCAGCCGGTTTGGCGCGCCAGCGAACAGATTCTCCGTCAATTTCTTCACCCCAACGAGATTTGGGAAACGAGTCGAATAAATGGTAACGAATCAGAGCAATTTGCATGGCTCAATTATCGTACTAGAGAGTCGAAGGGGAAATGGGCTGAACCGGAACCTCTTCACAGCTATACAAAGATCTGTGCGGCCTTCGTCGCAGTTTTAGCAATTAACTTATCTATTTATGGTTTTATGCGCGTTGACCTCGGCCTTGGCGCCGCAGATAATCCACAAACTTCCTTCTTGAGCTGGCAACCGATGAAAGCGTTTTATTGCGATCAATTTGTGTTGCCTTTGCCCGAGCAGCACCGTTTCCCAATGAGTAAATATGAGTTACTACGTAAGCGCGTGTCCACTAACCCTAATTTTGATCTTTTAGTCCCAGACGCGGCAACGGACGAAGATCTATTGCTTTGCCATTCTCAGGAGTTTCTGCAAAAGGTGGTGGCTGGAGAAATGACGGAATCGGAGCAGCGTGAGCTAGGGTTTCCCTGGTCACCAGAAATGGTTGAGAGATCGCGAAGATCTGTGGGCGCAACAATTTCGGCTGCAAGGGTTGCGCTAGAAGAGGGCGCCAGCGCGAATTTGGCCGGCGGAACGCACCACGCAACATCGGATGCTGCACAGGGATTTTGCGTATTTAATGATTGCGTTGTTGCGGCCAGAAAAATGCAGAAAGATGATTTGGCCGATCAAGTAATGATATTGGATGCAGATGTGCATCAAGGAAACGGCACTGCATCAATCTGCACTGGCGACGGTAGCATTTATACTTACTCTATCCATGGGGAAAGTAACTATCCCACGCGCAAAGAACCCGGTGATATGGATATCGGGCTTGAAGATGGAACCACAGATGAAACCTATTTAGATTCTCTGCGTCAGAGTTTGCACGTTGCTTTCAACGAAGCTTATCCGGATTTGGTGTTCTATTTAGCTGGCGCTGACCCCTATGAGGGGGATCGCTTAGGTCGACTAAATTTGAGCAAGCGCGGATTGGAACAGCGAGATCGCATTGTTATGGAATTTTGTGCAAGAAGATCCTTGCCATTAGTAATGGTAATGGCCGGAGGTTATGCCAATGACGTTGACGATATTGTTGATATTCACTATGCCAGCCTGAAGGTGATAGCTGAGTACGCAAATCAAATGAAGCTTGATGGGAAGGATTTCTCCTTTCAGTAAAGATTAGCGATACAACGTAGCGATAAAGATAAGCAACATAGATAGGATTAATAGAGAGATTATGAAAAGTACTTTTATGGCCTGGTTGGGTCTTGATAAGAATGAGGAAAGTGATTCTGGGGTTGATACAAACCGAGCTGCCGCAGCCTTAATGGCAGAAGTTATGGCGGTCGATCACGATTGGCATGAGCTCGAAATCGAACGCATTGAGAGCTTAATGCAAGAAAGCCTTGGCTTAGATGCCGCGGAGGCGCGTCAGATTGTTTCTGAAGTGCTAGAACAGCAGAAGTCACAGCACGACCTGTTTCAGTTCACCTCGGCTATTAATCAAGAATATAGCCAGGATCAGAAATTTGAGCTATTAAAAAGTTTGTGGCGCGTGGCCTATGCAGATGGGAGGGTCGACGCTTACGAGGAGCATATAATTAGACGCCTGGCTGACTTAATTCATGTGCCTCACAACCAATTTATCAAAGCAAAAATTGATGCAAGAGATATTTAGCCTCGATCGCTAACTAACCCCTATAGCTTGTCCTTCTATGATCCTGTCTTTGCGGGAGTTGTGCTTTTGGGAGGGATCGCAAGGATGCGCTTCGTAGGAAAATAAAGTATCCACAAAATCAGTATGGGTAGAAGCAAAGTTTGCAGCGTAAATATTACCATCAGATTCACTATATATTCGATAGATCTGTCCGCTGCCGCTATATGATCAAGAAGGTATCGGCGCAATAGTACTTCGCTCTGCCTCATTTTATTTTAATATCGTAAAGCGAGCTGGACATCTCTAATCACAGAGTTATATTGTGCGTTTATTCTTACGCGACAATAAAAATGCATTTCAGCTCTAGCTTGCTTCTAATACAAATGTCTCGCAGTGTTGCTTGCGGTCTAATTCTGATTTCCTCCGCAGCAGTTCTCGCCCAACAGGAGCGCTTGCCGCAGTCAGAATTTGATGTCCGTGCTCCAGCTTTCTGGGTTCAGGGCTCTATTGGCACCATGGCCGTATCAAAGGCTGAATGCCGAAGCTTCCCTGAAGGCGAGTTGCGTCAGCGTATAGTGGATATTGCACTGCAGGAGTGGGCCTATTTTGGATCTCCTGAGTACATAGTTCGCGAGGACCTGGATGATTTATCAGATGAAGAGCGGCGTGGTCGCCGTCCCCGGCTTAATCTTGAAGAGTCCATTCGCGTCGCTAGCTCAATTGCAGGATATTGGGCTTCAACTTCAGAGGGTGGTTGGATTGTCGCCCGCCAGAACGACGAGTGGAATGGACCTGACGGCGAAGCTGCGCGCTGGCGTGACGCATGGTCAGCGGCTTTTATATCTTGGGTAATGTGCGAAGGCGGTATCGCCCAGAAAGAGCAGTTTGAGCACGCTATCGCGCACCACAAATATATTGATCAAGCTATACGCGCGCGTGATGACGAAGAAAGTGGTTCGCTATATACAGCCTATGACTCCGGAGAAGCAGAAGTATTGCCGGGTGATTTACTCTGCACAGGTTCACGACCTCGCTATCTGAACTTGGCGGCTAGACGCGCGCAAATTGGAGTGGGTGCACGAACCCATTGCGATATCGTAGTAAACCTTGATCTGGAAGCGGGTACCATCGATACCATCGGTGGAAACGTTCAGAGTGCAGTAACACTTAAAACTATAACAATCGAGGAAAACGGAACCTTGCTGAGCCCGGTAGATCTAGAAGGTCGCCCCGTATTTGCTCACCTCAAACTTAAAATCGGTAGTTTCTGATTCGTTAGCCAAATGCCCGATTTGCCATATATTCCCTGAACTTATAATTCAGTAGTTTGGCCTCCACTATAACCGGTACAAAGCTACTGAAAGACTATCAAAAAATCTCAAACTAGAAGCTAGACCTCGTCTAAAAATTAATGGATAATGGCAACCAGCCGTGTTTTTTGCGTTGATTAACATTGCGTAAAAAATCTATGTGATTTGGAATAGTTCATCACATCAAGGGTATGCTCACGCGAGCTTTACTCTGGGCTAGCCATGAGGCCAATAGAGCCTCAATATTTTTTTTAAAACCCTGAAGGGGGGACGTTTTATGAAAATTCTGAATAAATTAGTAGTGGGATCATTGGGAGCAGCGTTTACGCTGATTGCCCCAGTATCTGCTTTGGCGCAAGACGGCGCTGGAACGATTGAAGAGGTCTTAGTAACTGGCCGAAAACGTGAAGAGAGTTTGACTGATGTGCCGATTTCTATCTCGGTCTTCAATGCAACTATGCTTGGTGAGCAAGGCATTAACTCAGAAGATGATCTGTTCTCGGCGACGCCCGGACTTGATTACACTAATTACCATGGTGGTCGTCAGGCTAACAATCCTGGTGTTCGCGGAGTTGCGTCCGATCTACGTGCATCGAACCAACAAAAAGTAACTTCATTTGTTGACGGTATGCCTATCTTGGGTAATACGGGAACATTGCAGTTTTCTGGAATCGATGCAGTGGAAGTTTACCGCGGTCCTCAAAGTGCGGCCTTTGGTCGGGCAACATTTGCAGGTGCGATTAACTATGTTACAGCTGATGCTCCTGATGAATTTGAAGGCGAGTTCAAAGCGCACCTTTCCGAGCATGGTCGAGAGGAAGTCGGCATTTTGCTAGCGGGTCCCTTAACAGACTCTTTGGGCTATCGAATTTCGTATGTGCAAAATGATTGGCAAGGTCCAGATGAGTGGACTGCTACCGATGGTGTTCAGATGGGTAGTGAAGAAACTGAACAGGTTCGTTTGAAGCTAAACTTTGAGCTTAGTGACACTGTCTATGGTGATATCACCTTTGACCGACTAGAAACCTTCGACCAAGGAGGCGCGTCTTGGGTAGCTCCTACCGGCACCTGTGGTCCAGGCGCTGGTATCTTCGTATTTAGTATGGGCGTTGATACCGAACAGCCCGCAGGGATCTGGGATTGTGATCTAGATATCCCCGGTGGAAATGTTCAGCGTAATCATAATGTCCTGGAGCAATTTACCAATGTGTTCAACGCCAACGTAGATTCCTATACGGCCGTTGTAAACGCGGCGAATATGGGTATGGGTCTGGGTTTGGATACGGATGCGAACGGCCTGTCGGTAGATGAGTATTTGTCTCAACGACTACCTGATGGCTCAACTTTTCTTCAGGCGCTGGAAGCACAGACTTTCGCACCGGGAAATGAGACCATCAAGGATCGTGTTCAAGGTGAACTGAACTTTGAGATTGGTGACGGCCTGCTCCAAGTTATGGGCATGTATACCGAAGATACCTCCTTCCGATGGAATCAAAACCAACACAGCGACACGCACGCAGTATTCGCTGTCAACATGATGGGAATCGCTGCTCTTAACAATAACGTGATGAATATGTTGGTTCCAGTTGCCATTACAGAGCAATACGGTGAAGTTCGCTGGGTCTCTCCAGAAGAAGAGCGGCTTCGCTATACATTGAGTGGTTCTTACTATGACTACGAACTGCAACAGCAGATTTATAACAACGGTGGTGCCTGGCATTATGGGCAAATAGTCGATTTCCCCGGTGATCCAAGAGACGGGGACGCAGTATTTGCAAATCCTGGTATTACCATTTCTGAGGTAGCTACCAATATCGGAGCTTCCTTTGGCGTGCAATACGATTTCACTGATCGCACTACCCTTTCTTTGGAAGGTCGCTATCAAATTGATGACGTTTGTGGCATCGATGCAAATGGCGCAAATGTGCAATTTTGCCAAGAAACTAAGGCTTTCTTACCTCGCCTTTCCATTAATACCTCCCTCACTGAAAACACAAGTGTGTACGGGCAGATATCTATTGGTAACAATCCAGCGGGTGTAAATATTGCCTATCAAGATCCAGGCAACATTGAAGCTTTGGCAATTGCTAGTGGTCAAATCGCAAGCACATACGATGGTTTCACTTATGATGGTAGTGATGGAGTTCACTTCGCGCAAATTGATTACGACGCAAGCACCTTCCCTGATTTTGAAGAAGAAACCCTAACCAATTTTGAGATTGGTACTAAAGGTAGTTTTGCGGATCGTCGCGGAGCTTATACCGCAGCGGTGTACTTTATGATCTACGAAGACATCATTGGTGCAGAGAATCTTGACTGGGACGACGACAGTGCTAATGGCTGGAACGCGGATCAATGGACTAACTTCACGGGTGAACGTACTTGGATTAACCAAGGTGACGGTGAAATGTACGGCATCGAGTTGACGATGGATTACGCTCTCGATGATATTTGGACAGTTGGTGGCTATGTAACCATGAGCTCGGCCAAGTACACCGATTACTGCTCTATTCAAGCGCCTAACTATCGCGATGCACCCGGTGGTGCTGGTGGCGGTGGTAACCACCTTGTCCCAATATTGACTCCCGAAGCAGACGGAGTTCGTAGCTCCTGCGGCGTGGTTGATGGAAACTGGATACCCAGGCAAACGCCATTTACCGCTAACTTTAATGTTAGTGCTTCGCTTCCAAATGATTTGTTTGGTATGAGAACTAGTGTTCGTGCTGATATTCGTCATAAAGGTGCATACTTCGAAGATCATATGAACCTCCTAGAACGCGATGCCGTGACGATGCTGAACCTGTCAGCAAATATGCGCTCGGACAATTGGACTGCTCGGTTGTATATCGACAACGTGACTAATAACAATGATCCATCTCGGGTCTATGGCGGCAACTTCTATACCGATAACGCCAATCCAACACTGGTGCCTGGTGCAGTCGGTTCTTCTGTAATAGTTCCTACAAGACCGCGTGAAATGGGTTTGTCTATTGGTTATAACTTCTAATAACTAATACTAAATAGACCTTTAAATGCCCGGCTTTGCCGGGCATTTTTTTTGTCATTTTTAAACCAGAAAAATCAGTTTCAATTTGTATTGATGCCTAGGATGCAGTGGTTTTTAAAGTTATTATGAAGCTTGCGCTAACAAACAGATTCACCCCGGTAATTAAGTGAACCAATCTAGAGCTAGTTCTCCAAAAATTCTTTTATTCGGCGTTGCCGGATGTTTTCTGCTGTCCGGGTTTGCGGCCCTACTCTATCAAATGGCTTGGATGCGCCAATTTTCCACGGTTTTTGGCACCTCTGAGATTGCAGTGGCCACCGTTCTATCTGCCTATATGGGTGGGTTGGCATTGGGAGCTGCGATTTCTGGAAGGCTAGTGCAGCTTATTAAAAAGCCAGTACTCTTCTATGGATTGCTTGAAGCAGCGATAGCTGGTTCTGCACTTCTGGTACCTCTAGCGCTTTCCATTGCCGCTTGGCTTTATGGGGCGGTCCTCGGTGGTCAGGATTCTCTACCCAACGCAGAAGGCCTTGGCCAACCTCTATTTTACTTCTTTGTGGCATTTACAGTTCTTGCTATTCCAACTGCCTGCATGGGCGCAACATTACCAGTATTAACCCGTTATGTAGTTACCCGAGATGATCAAATTGGGGGCCGTGTTGGTGGACTCTATGCGATCAATACTATCGGAGCTGTTGGCGGTGCCCTAATTGCAGGCTTTGTACTCCTGCCGCGGCTGGGCTTGCAGGGAACAATTTGGTGTGGTGTCGCAGTAAATCTCTTGGTTTTTGTTCTAGCAGTACTGGTGGATAAATCTTCATCTGGGGCTCTCGCTGAAGCAACAGAAACTCAGGACATGCTGAATGCGGAAGAGGTACCTGAGGTTACAGATGCGGGGCCAGCAATGAACTACGCTTGGCTGATCTTACCCATCATGACCGTTTCGGGCCTTTGCACCTTTGTATATGAGGTTCTCTGGACAAGATTGCTCTCGCATATTCTGGGCGGCAGCGTTGCTGCCTTTGCCATTATGCTTGGCAGTTTTTTAACTGGTATTGCTCTTGGCAGTCTTGTGGCTAGCCGGATAGCTAGGACCCGTAGTCAAGCTGCTACTGCTTTTGTGGTGAGCCAGCTTGGCATAGCTATTACGTCTATCTCGATTTACTACGCGTTAAATCAATACATATCTGCTGATATTGAATACCAGAGCAAGGTTATTCTGGCGTTTTTAGTACTTATGCCCGCTACGCTGTTTATCGGCGCGACATTTCCCCTTGCGGTTCGGGTTTATGCCTCAGGAGCAAGTTCAGCAGCTCGCTCCTCCGCCAGGGTCTATTCCTGGAACACCTTAGGGGCCATTTTAGGCGCAGCTATTGCGGGCTTCTTCTTAGTGCCCTTACTGAAATATGAAGGCGCCATTCGCACTATGGTATTACTTAACGCCGGGCTGGCGACACTGGTAGCAATTACCCTGGTTTCCAAATCTCGATTAGCGATTTTGGTATCGGCACTTTTCTTCCTTAGTGTGGCCTTTGTCTATCAGCCTAAACGTCCAGAAAATGTGCTGCGTTATTCGCCAATAGCCGCAATCGCGGAGGGCGAGATTCTTTACTACGATGTGGGTCGTAGCTCTACCGTGCTGATGTACGAAGAGGAAGGCTCTTTTATGTTGCGCAACAATGGTTTGCCGGAAGCCGGAGCTTTGCCTTTGGGCGCTCCCAATGCACTGGAAAATCAGCGCTTACTGGGGGCATTGCCGGTATTGGCGAGGCCAGATGTTAAATCTGCGCTAATTGTTGGCTTGGGTGCCGGCAGTGCGGTTACCGGTATTCCGCCTACTGTTGAAGACATCGATGTAATCGAATTAGAACCAAAGGTAATTGAAGCTAATCTTTTGATTACCGATCGGCGCAAATACCAACCGCTTCAAGACCCAAGAGTTTCTGTTGTTATCAACGATGCGCGAAGCGCCCTCGCGTTAACTTCAAAAAAATATGACATGGTGGTTTCGCAGCCATCACACCCTTGGAGCGCCGGCGCTTCCCATTTATATACGCGCGAATATATGCAAATGGTTACCGAACATCTGAATGATGATGGTGTGTATCTACAGTGGATCAACAGCCAATTTTTAGACGAATCGCTGCTCAAAAGTTTATGCGCAACCATATTGGATGTATTTCCCAATGTGCGAATCTATCAATGGTCACCCCAGGTTTTATTCTTTTTGGCTTCTGATGAACCCATGGATATCGAGCGACAAATATTGGAGACCGGCAGGCCTTTTAGTGACGCGCCACTTTTCTATTTGGAACTGGGAGTCTCGGCAGTTGAGGATACTGTCGCCGCTTTGATGATGGACGAGCAGGGCGTACGCAGCTTTGCAGAAGGCGCCCAAGTTATTACGGACGATTTCAATATGATGGCGATGGAGTCGGCGCGACTCACTCAAGAAGGACGCGAACTTAGTGTTCAAAAATTGGCAGATATCTTCAGGCCTTGGGTTCCGGCGCTAAACCCCAATAGTTGGGTTCACCAGGAGCTTGGCAACGCCTTAGTTTTTACCCGCATTGCTGAGAAATTTGCCACTTTAAGCACTAGACAATACTCATCAGAGTTGGTTCTTACTCTCAGCCAGGCAAATAATCCCAATGCCTTATTGCTGGCAGGTATTCTGCTCAGATCTCAGACTGGTGGCGAAAGGGCAGAAGAAACTGTATCAGCCGCCTTGGTCGCGATGCCAAGCAGCAACTACGCGAAATACGCCGTGGTTGAGCCTTGGCTACGTTTTTTAGGATCTGAGACTTTAGAGGATCAAATACCGGAGCATATACCGCAAATCATTGAGACTATGACTGGTATTAGTCGCGTAGTTGTTGATGCGGCAGCGGCTCTAACGCGACGCGATTTGCAAAGGGTAGCTGACCTTGATGTACAACTCAGCTCTGCGAACACTGCAGATCCATGGTTTGCCGAGGCGGTAAAGTTAAGAGTAGATTGGCGCAACGCGGTATCAAATCCTGGACTTCAAGAACGGTTTACCGATCAGGCATGGCGGATACTAGACCTTGCAATGGCAAACAAAAATGACCAGGATTTTTTTGCCATGCGTGTTGTTTCGGCTGCACAAGCGGGTCGCGGAAATGAAATGATGGAAGGTGCTCGCGCTTACATAAAAGTTGTTGATTTTCAGCTAGTCGCCGCAGAGGAAGGGTATATATCCCCTGAGACCGCTGAGCTGGATCTTAAACTTAGTCAAATTAATGCGATATCGCGCCTAGTTGTGGAAAATGATCAGACTGATCAAATTGACCCTTCCACCAAAGCTGAAATCCAAACTGGACTTGCCGAACTGGTTGAGCGCATGCAGAAGTTGATGCTAAGCCCGCAGTAGCTCAAAATCAGATACTAGTTGTTAACTTAACTAACCCACTAAATTATTGAATTCAAAAAAGAGTATCGAGATATCGTGCCAAACAAAAACTCACAGCTGATTTACCTCGGCGTTTGCGCTTGCTTCCTGCTTTCGGGATTTGCAGCCTTGCTCTATCAAACGGCCTGGATGCGTCAATTCTCTACGGTATTTGGCACCTCTGAACTGGCGGTTGCAACCGTGCTTTCGGCTTATATGGGGGGCTTGGCGTTAGGTGCAGCATTAGCGGCAAAATTCATTGGTCGCGTGCGCCGTCCAGTCTTGACCTACGGAATACTCGAAGCTGCAATTGCAGGGTCCGCCCTTATGGTGCCTGTACTCTTGGGGTTGGCAGGATTGGCCTATGCGGCCGTTCTGGGTGGACAGCCCGAGCCTCCAGATGCGAGTGGTCTAGGTCAATCGCTTTTTTACTTCATCGTCGCCTTTATTGTGCTGGCGATTCCCACCGCCTGTATGGGAGCAACTCTGCCACTGCTTACGCGTTATGCCGTAACTTCCGAAAGCCAAATCGGTTCTCGCGTGGGTACGCTATATGCCATAAATACTGCTGGTGCTGTGCTCGGTACTATTACCGCCGCCTTTTTTCTTTTGCCAGCAATGGGTTTGTTCGGCACAGTTTACTTTGGCGTGGCGGTCAACCTGTTGGTATTTCTGCTGGCGGTGCTGATTGCCAAAAACTCCTCAGAGATGCTTCCGCTGCCTGAAGAAGAAATCGGAGAAGTTACTACGACAGATGATGATGCTCAGCCGGAGCAATTAGGTTCGGCTTGGACAAGGCCTGGTTTTATTCTGCCCATCATGCTGCTGTCAGGTACTACAAGCTTTGTATACGAAGTGCTCTGGACTCGATTACTGTCACACATACTGGGCGGCAGCGTCGCCGCATTTGCGACCATGCTGGCCAGTTTTCTAACTGGTATCGCAATAGGTTCTGCTATCGCCTCTCGTTTTGCGGTTACCTCTGAACGTTCCGTGCGCGCATTTATTTTTGTGCAGGCCGCTATAGCCTTTACCTCCATGGCCATATATCAATGGCTGCATCTGGTAATACCGGGTGAAGAGGGCCTGAACGGAAATGTAGGTATAGCAATTGCAATTTTGCTGCCAGCTACTTTGTTTATAGGTGCAACCTTTCCCCTAGCGGTCCGAATTTTTGCCACCAGTGCAGCCCGAGCCGCTAGCTCGTCGGCACAGGTGTATTCCTGGAATACGGTAGGGGCGATCTTTGGCGCTGCATTCGCGGGCTTCTTCTTGATTCCCGCATTGAAATACGAGGGCGCTATTAAAGTAGTGGTGCTGACCAATATTTTTCTCGGTCTCGCAACGGCAATATTAGTTACCAAGTTTCGTCCCAAACTAGCCGCTGGCATGGCGGTATTATTTATTGGGTTGGCTGTTGGTTATAACCCGACTATGCCTGAAGATATTTTACGAACATCCTCTATTGATGATCGAGCCGAAGGAGAGATTCTCTATTACGAAGTGGGTCGTTCCTCTACGGTATTTATGACTCGCGATAATGGCAGTATTGGCCTGCGAAATAATGGCTTGCCTGAAGCTGGGTCTGTACTTCTCGGTTCACCTCCGCAAAAAAACACCCAAGAGGCACTGGCTACGCTTCCAGGGCTTATTCGCCCAGATGCCGAGACCATGCTAATTGTCGGATTTGGTGGCGGCAACGCAATAAACGGGGTGCCTCCCACAGTAAAAGAAATTGATGTTATCGAACTGGAACCAAGGGTGATCGACGCCAACGATCTGGCTGGTGATATTCGGTCTAAGGACCCACTCAAAGATCCCCGGCTGTCTATTTATATAAATGATGCTCGAAGTGCGCTTAGTCTTACCGATAAGAAGTACGACGCTATTGTTTCCCAGCCTTCGCATCCTTGGACTGCGGGTGCATCGCATCTTTATACCCGCGAATATATGTCCTTGGTTGCAGACCATTTGACCGACGACGGGGTTTTCTTGCAGTGGATGGCTGCGCAGTTTGTAACTGACTCATTGTTGCGCAGCCTATGCGCAACCATGTTGGACGTTTACGAATATGTGAAGGTTTACCAGCTATTTTCAGGGGTCTTGTTTTTTGTAGGTTCCCAAGAGCCAATGAATGCAGAATTGGAAATAGCACGGACTGGACGGCCTGTTATCGATGCACGCGCCTTTTATTACCAAAGCGGAATAGCATCTCCGGAAGATTTAGTGGCAGCCTTACTTCTCGATACTGAGGGAGCCCGGGAATTTTCTGAAGGCGCCGATCTGCTTACGGATAATTTCAATCGAATGGCAACCGAATCGGCGGCTGCTACTGAGTCCGGAGAAACTCTCGGCCTGGTTGCCCTTAGCGAATTAATGAGACCTTATGTGCCCGCGTTAAATCCTACAAGCTGGGTGCATACAGAGATGCCCTTGATAAATTTTGCCTATATTTCTCAAAAATATGAAGAATACAAGTTCCGCCCTTACGGGATAGCCTTGGCCAGTACTCTGGAAAGTATTGGCAATGTGCAGTCACTAATATTGACCGGCGCGGGGCTTGAGGGGCAGGGCGACAGAGAAGAGTCCCAAAGGGTCTTGCAGCAGGCGGTAGATCTCGCACCAGAAGGCGAGTTAAGTAATCAGGCCATTTACGCAATGGTAGAGCCCTGGTTAGTTCCCTTAATGTTGGGCAATGCACCGGATAATATTCAACGGCTTGCGGAACGCTTAACTGGTTCAGCGGCCGCAGTATTAATTGGGAGAGCTGCTGTGGGGCAGCGTGATTGGCAGCAGTTGACCAGCCTCGATCCAGTTCTTGCTCAATCTCGTCCAACCGATAAATGGTTTGTTGAAGCAACCAAGCTAAGGGTTGAGTGGCGCAATAATCTCGCCAGCATTGAACGCAATACTGATCTTGCTGAAAAGGCTTGGCAGATAATCGACTTGGCTATTGCCGTTGCTCCAGTGCCAGATTTGTATTCGGCGAGAGTCACCTCAGCCTACTATGCAGACCAGCCGAATGAGGTAATAGAAACAGCTCGTCGATTAGCCTACGTAATAGAGACCGAGCTGGACATTATTGAGGAGGGCGAGAAGGCTGCAGATCTAGGCGCCTGGGAATTTCGCAAACAGCAATTAGTTGTTATCGGACAAGCGGTTACCGATGTGGCGTCGCGTCATAGGCTAAATGAAACCTCGGTAGCAGAGGTACTGGATAGCCTGGAAAAACTGCATGAAAGAGCAGCTAATATCAATTAGAAAGCTGGGGCCAATTTGGTTCTGGATGTCGCAATGACTAATTTTCAAAGGTCCAACTTTGCGTTCTAGAATTATTACGCAGGGGTTACGCCAAGATTACACTGAGATTACAACGAGACTCTACAATCTTAGCAGCGCAGAAGAGTAGTTTACTCCCACGCGTCTTGTTCATTTACACCGGCCTTTGATATTCTGACTCAAGAAGATGACAGTGCAGAAGCAAACTGTGCATTGGCAGATGGCAACAATATGCCCCGTACTTCTAAGGTTAAAGGTTCTATGGATGTGACTTTATCTCTACCAAATGAAATCTTTGGCATGCGTACTTCTATGCGTGCGAACCTTCGCCATACAGGCAAAAGCTTTGAAGACGATTTCAATATGATTGAAGTGGCTGCGGTAACTACTATGAATCTGTCAGCAAATATGCGGAATGACGATGGGCTTACAGTACGATTGTTTGTAAATAATCTTACTGACGAGAGTTATCCGCTGAATATTGATACTACTAATTACTATACGCAAAATGCCAATTCTGCTATTGCACCAACTCCCGATGCTTCTTGGAGTGTTACTCCACGTCGTTCGCGTGAAGTTGGTGTGACTGTTGGATACGAATTTTAATTCGAAGTTCTAGCAGTATTAAAGAACCCGGGCAATGTCCGGGTTTTTTTTTGCCCGTGATTTACGTGTTAAAGTTAAATTATAGTGTCCCAAGAGTGTTTGGCATGTCGACCAACAGACGAGATTTTCTAAAAGTATCTGCAGCAGCCTCAATTGCATTGCAGGGCTGCACAGTTTCCTCGCACTCACCACAAACTCCGTTCAAAAAAATCGCTATCGAAGAAGCCTTTGTTACCCAGGATATTGCGGATGAGTGGAATAAGATAATTGCTGCCGGTTCGCCGGGAGAACCGGGTTTTCGAAAAATGGGAGAGTCCATTTTGGCGGATAATCCCGGCACTCGCATAATTCATCAGCGGCTCATCGATTTAGGCGAAGGACGTATGCGCGATATGGACACCAACGGCATTGATATGCAGCTAATATCCATTACCTCTCCGGGCGTACAGGTACTTGAGGCTGAAGTGGCCAGAGATCTGGCCCAGGATGCCAATAATCATCTTTCACAGGCTGTTAAAGCCCATCCGGATCGATTTGCAGGCATGACGGCCATTGCGCCACAGCTCCCGGAATCCGCGGCTCTTGAGTTAGAACGAAGCGTGAATACCCTCGGATTAAAAGGCGCCTTAATAAATTCTCATACCAATGGCGAATATCTCGACGATCAAAAATATTGGCCTATTTTTGAAGCTGCTAATGCGTTAAAAGCACCCATTTATCTGCATCCGCGATCGCCGGGGCAGGGAATGATAGAACCCTACCTAGACTATGGTCTGTATTTTGCCGGTTGGGGTTTTGCAGTAGAAACCAGCCTGCATGCGTTGCGACTGATAATGAGTGGAGTATTTGATGAGTTTCCAGATTTAAAAATAATTCTTGGCCATATGGGGGAGGGCATTCCCTTCTATCTGCAGCGTATTGATAACCGTTACCTGTTGCAGGTGAAAATCGGCGCAGTAAAAGAAATGCCCCGATTACCAAGCGAATACTTTAAGGATCACTTTGTAATTACTACTTCGGGTGTGGCCCAGCAATCCTCACTTCAGCTGGCCCATGCAGAACTTGGGGCTGACCGCATTCTATTTGCGGCCGACTACCCCTATGAAGATGTTGATGAGGCGGTGCACTTTATGGATACCGCTGATTTAACCGATGTCGATAAACACAAAATTTATCACGGCAATGCCGAGCAGCTATTTAATCTGAGCTAGGTATTAAGTTTGCGACTAGTCTGATTTTTCCGGAAGCATTCGCTTCAATACATCGTCTTTTTCAATAAAGTGATGGTACAGCCCCGCGCCTGCATGTACGGCAATAATCATCCAGAACAAAAAGGGGCCGGCTATACGGTAGTGGAAGAAATCAAAGGGTACTTCCCACTCCTCATAGGTCACTCCCAGCAGATCCATAATCCAGATGCCGAACCCCGTGTATTGGAATCCCGGTATCGCAAATAACCCAAAATCTACACCACTGCCATTGCCGAAATAGCCAGAAAGTGGCATGGCGATCAAAAGTGCATATAGACAGAAGTGACTTGCGTGAGAGGCTTTGATTTGCCATTTAGGCATGCTTTCAGGAAGTTTGGGTATGGGGTTCCTTGCACGCCACCAAATCCGTAGTGCAAAAAATATTAGTACGCTAAAACCAAAAGCTTTGTGAAAGCGGATAACCGGGCTTCGTTGAGGTCCTTCGTTGTGAATTACGTAATTTAGATAAAGGGCCAACAAATATGCAGCTAGAACCCAAAGTGCGGTGAGCCAGTGTAGCCACTTGGCGACACTTCCATAGCTAATCTCGGTATTGCGAATCATTCTCTGTTTCCCCAAATTTTTTTAGTTGGTGATGTTTTTCTTGCGCTGGCTCTTGTTCAGGCAGTCACCTAGCTCTGTCGCTTTCAGGGAAATTCCATTCGAAGTAATTGCCATTCAATCTTGAGTTGGTGCGCAGTAAATATAATCCTTCAATAATATGAGCGTAGCGTACCGGACCAAAATCTAGCGTCTCGAATCCCAAATCCTCACAAATTTCCGCAATTACCGCTTTGGCTTCTGCATCATTTCCAGCAAGGGGAATAGTAATGGGGTGATCCACGAGCCCGGGATCAATCATGGTATCTGAACTAATACTGCTGAAGGCTTTCACCACCATTGCTCTTGGAGAAAGCGCCTGTAATCGCTCTGCGTTGGAAATATAGCTTGGATAGTCTACTAGTCCATCATCACTAATAATTCGGGGATTGATTGGATCAATAATTATTTTACCAGACAGGTCCCCAAGACTTACAAGCACATCCTCGGCTACATTCCAGGGCACCGCCAAAAGAACTATATCTGCTATTTGAGCTGCTTCGGGTTGTGAGGTTACCGATGCATCGCCTGAGGTAGCAGCCAGTAGAGCTTGCACATCTTGGCGATCTGGTGTGCGCGAGCCGTAGACT